>ENA-ORMX01000148-ORMX01000148.1-human-gut-metagenome-genome-assembly--contig:-NODE-148-length-50912-cov-6.686179_pt1 | contig 50912 bp, 45 predicted proteins | sample MGYA00242108_ERZ509007 | MGnify/ENA primary metagenome ERZ509007 (study PRJEB26280, sample SAMEA2338745) | human gut metagenome | biome: human gut; feature: human-associated habitat; material: faeces...
CAACGAGAATTGCGAAGCAATTCTTGGAGGGCAAAACGCTGGTTTTGCCCTTTTGATTGGGGGTCAGACCGTACGTCATCGTAGTAATGAGGAATATAAGGAGAAATAAGATGTGTTGATGGAATAGGAATGAATAGGGTAGAATTCATTTTGAAATTTATTTTCTTTGGAGATTTGACTTGCTAAGAATATGAAAAAAGAGTATAGTGATTATATCTGTTAGATTCCAATGAAAAGAGTAGGAGGACATCGATATGAAGGTTTTAGTGACAGGAGGAGCTGGTTTTATTGCCAGTCATACGAACGTGGAGCTTTTAGAGGCTGGATTTGATGTGGTGGTCATTGATAATCTGGTGAATGCAAGCAAGGAGTCCATTCGTCGTGTGGAGAAGCTTACAGGGAAGAACGTGCCTTTTTATGAGGAAGATCTGATGCATGAACAGGCGGTTTATGACATTTTTGAGAAAGAGAACTTTGATGCGGTGATCCATTTCGCTGGTCTGAAGGCAGTGGGTGAGTCCTGCCAGAAGCCGTTGGAATATTTTGATAATAATATTACAGGAACATTGAATCTCCTGAAGGCAATGAGAAAATATGGCGTTAAGAATCTGGTATTCAGTTCTTCCGCGACCGTATATGGTTTGCCGAAGACCGTGCCGATCACAGAGGATTTCCCATTGTCAGTATCCAATCCATATGGACGTACGAAGCTGATGATCGAGGATATGCTTCGTGATATTTATAAGGCGGATGACAGCTGGAATATTGCACTGCTTCGTTATTTCAATCCAATTGGAGCACATGAGAGCGGTGAGATCGGAGAGGATCCGAATGGCATTCCGAACAATCTGCTTCCATATGTGGCAAAGGTTGCAGCAGGACAGTTAGAGTGTGTTCATGTATTTGGTAACGATTATAATACGCCGGACGGTACCGGTGTGCGTGATTATATCCACGTTGTTGATCTTGCTAAGGGGCATATTAAGGCGTTGGAGAAGCTGGAGCAGAATCCGGGTCTTGTTACATACAATCTTGGTACCGGTGTTGGATACAGTGTACTGGATATCATTCATAACTTTGAGAAGGCATGCGGTAAGGAGCTTCCATATGTGATCGATCCGCGCAGACCCGGAGATATTGATATCTGTTATGCAGACTGCACGAAGGCGAAGGAAGAGCTTGGCTGGGAGGCACAGTATGGCATCGATAAGATGTGTGAGGATGCCTGGAGATGGCAGAGCAAGAATCCAAACGGATATCGCAGTTAATTTGACAACAGATATATTCCATGATATACTTGGATTTGTAAGTTTCGTGAGTTGATAACCATGAGAGATTTAGAATTGAATATTTCATGATTTGATGACCATGATATATTTGGAATTGAGTAGTTCAAGAGTTGATAACCGCGAGACACTTCAACACATATAAATGCGAGGAAGGGAAGAAGTAGTACCAGAGGAAACCTACAGAAAGCAGCCGGTTGATGAGAGGCGCAGGGGCATCCTGATATGAATACATCCTAGAGCAGCCGGCTGAAGGTTACAGTAGGTCCGGACGGTATTGCACTCCGTTATTGTGCAGGGATATAGAGGTATCCTGCAGAGCTTCTCATCGTGAGGTGAGGAGGAATAAAGGTGGTAACACGATTACATCGTCCTTTATCGGCATTTGCCGGTAAAGGACTTTTTTTGTGCAAAAATGCACGGAATCAAAAAGAAAGGAAAAGAACAATGACAACTTACGACGAATTAGTAGCAAGAGGTTTGATCGCTCAGGTAACGGATGAGGAGGAGATCAAGGAATTAGTTAATGACGGAAAGGCAGTCTTTTATATTGGTTTTGACCCGACAGCAGACAGTCTTCATGTAGGTCACTTTATGGCACTTTGTCTGATGAAGCGTCTGCAGATGGCTGGGAATAAGCCGATCGCATTGATCGGTGGTGGTACTGCAATGATCGGTGATCCAAGCGGCCGTACGGATATGCGTCAGATGATGACAAAGGAGACGATCGCACACAACGTTGACTGCTTCAAGAAGCAGATGAGCCGTTTCATCGATTTTTCCGAAGGAAAAGCACTCTTGGTCAACAATGCAGACTGGCTTTTGGATTTGAACTATGTGGAGCTTCTTCGTGATGTAGGACCGCATTTCTCCGTAAACCGTATGCTGACCGCAGAGTGTTATAAGCAGCGTATGGAGCGCGGCTTAAGCTTTTTGGAGTTTAACTATATGATCATGCAGAGCTATGACTTCTACGCACTGTTCCGGAAATATGGCTGTAATATGCAGTTCGGCGGCGATGATCAGTGGAGTAACATGTTAGGTGGTACGGAGCTGATCCGTCGTAAGCTTGGTAAGGATGCGTATGCAATGACGATCAATCTTCTTTTGAACTCTGAGGGTAAGAAGATGGGTAAGACACAGTCCGGTGCGGTATGGCTGGATCCGAACAAGACGTCTCCGTTTGATTTCTACCAGTACTGGAGAAATGTGGCAGATGCAGATGTGTTAAAGTGCCTGCGTATGCTGACATTCCTGCCGTTAGAGCAGATTGAAGAGATGGATCACTGGGAGGGAAGCCGTCTCAATGAGGCAAAGGAGATCCTGGCATTTGAGCTGACCAAGCTGGTTCACGGTGAGGAAGAGGCACAGAGGGCACAGGAAGGCGCGAGAGCACTGTTTGCCGGTGGCGGAAATACTGCCAATATGCCTGAGGTTCAGCTTAGCGATGAGGATTTTGAAAATGGTGCGATCGGTATTCTCAGACTCCTTGTGAAGGCTGGTCTGGCGTCTTCCAACGGAGAAGCACGCAGAAATGTTGAGCAGGGCGGTGTCTCCGTGGATGGTGAGAAGATTACTGACGTGAAAGCACAGATCGCAAAGGACAGCATCGGTGAGGACGGAATTGTTCTCAAGCGTGGTAAGAAGAAATTTATGCGTATTGTGATAAAATAATCATTTGAAATTGCACTTAAAAGTGTCAATAAAGAATTTAGAAGTTTTTAATCAATAATGTCCATGAATTGGACAAAAATATACCGGTTCCCCAAAGTTCGTGATGATTGGCAGGTATCCAGAGGTCTGGAAGCTTATCAATCAGCGGATGATTGGGAACCGGTTTTGTTTTAAAAAAATTAATCCATACATAAAAGAGAAAGGATCTGTGCATACACATCTTCGTTTTTCTCTTTGAAGCGGCGGCAGACATCAACTGCCTCCTCTTCGCTGGTTACATTCAGCGAAACTTCAAGAAGCTTGCTGCCACGTTCGTAAATGCAGCCGGTAGCAAGGTACTCGTTCGGACGGATCATCGTGTAATCGGTCTTGATGGAGGTTGTCTCCACGATCGCAAGACGGTTCTTCTCAAGATATTCATCAATCTGGCGGCAGGTATCCGTAGGAAGCTGATTACCAAAGAAACGAAGCGTCTCCTTGCCGATCTCCGCAATGGTGTAGTAGGATTTTTCGTGTGTCTGATCCACGAGGATCATGGCATCCTCTGTAAGCTCCGATAAGGTCTGCTGAATAGACAGATAATCGGTATATCCCGTTTCCAAAATGAAATCAGAGAGAATAGCATTTGGCATAGGCTGGTCTGCCTGATTCAGAAAATATAGGATGATCAGCTTATATAGCTGCAGCGACTCTGGTGTCATAATGGTACCTCCTTTGCGTTTTATATAAGGCATCCCTGATAGAGATGGGTTTGTTTCATCTGATGTGCGATGGTATTTAAAATATCGCGCTTGTGCAGACTCCATGTCGGAGCCAGTAAAAGATCCTTTGGCCCGTCCCCTGTAATGCGGTGTACCACGATATCCGGTGAGAGATGGGCAATACAATCAAGTAGAATAGCAATATATTCGTCTTTTGTCAATGGGTCAATGAGACCTTTTTGCCAGTCATCGGCAAGTGTTGTTCCTTGCAGGATGTGAAGCAGTTGTAATTTGATACCGTTAATCCCAAGTGTGTTCAGATAGCGGATCGTTTCCAGCATGTCCTCAGGTGTTTCTCCGGGAAGTCCGAGAATGACATGGACGATCACCGGAATACCATGTTCTTTAAGGCTTTGAACCGTCTCCTCAAAGCAGGAGAGCGGATAGCCTCTGCGGATCAGCTTTGCTGTGCGTTCATGCATTGTCTGCAGCCCAAGTTCGATCCAGACCGGCTTTTGCTGATGACACGTTGCAAGCAGTTCATGAGTCTCTGGTGTAAAGCAGTCCGGACGTGTGGCAATGGATACGCCGGCAACAAGAGGATGGGACAATGCTTCCTCGTAGAGAGGACGCAGATAGGAAATGGGAGCGTAGGTATTGCTGTAGGATTGAAAATAAGCAATATAACGGTTTCCACAATATTTCCGGCTGTCTTTTAGCCGGCGGATCCCCTCATCAATCTGGCGAGTCACAATGCCCGCATGATATGTGAGAGCAGAGTAAACGGGCGTACCATGAACCGGAACAGGAGATAAGCAATCTCCGGTCATATTGCGTGGAACCGCAAAATCACCGGAACCTCCTTCACTGCAGAAGCTGCATCCGAGCCTTCCCTTCGTGCCGTCACGGTTGGGACAGGTCATACCGCCATCAATCGCGATCTTGTACAGCTTTTCTCCAAACTGCTGTTTTAAATAACAGTCCAGAGAGTAGTAGGGCTTTCCGTTCCATTGTCTGCAATGCATTTCGTAAGCAGCTTCCTCAGGGGAATGACTTCGTCGGTGTCTGCCCATCTTAGTGAATGTGATCCTTGATCGCCCGGGATACAACCTCGGCAACGCGTGGATCAAACGCTTCCGGAAGAATATTATCTTCGTTTAGATCTTCATCGGCAACAAGTCCTGCAATGGCATAAGAAGCGGCAAGCTTCATTTCCTCAGTGATCTGGCTGGCACGTCCCTCGAGAGCACCCTTGAAGATGCCCGGAAATGCAACAACATTGTTGACCTGATTTGGAAAATCGGAGCGACCGGTACCAACAACACGCGCACCGGCTTTCTTTGCAACATCCGGCATGATCTCCGGTACAGGGTTCGCCATGGCAAACAGGATCGCGTCCCTGTTCATGGAAGCAACCATCTCCGGTGTGACGATATTTGGAGCGGATACACCAACGAAAATATCAGCACCCTTCAGAGCATCGGCAAGAGTACCTGTCTTGCCGGTCAGGTTGGTAACCTCCATCATGTCCTTCTGCATCCAGTTAAGATCGGCAGATTCTCTGGAAAGGATACCGGACTTATCACACATAACCACATCCGGGAAACCGAAACGAAGCAGCAGCTTGGTAATCGCAACTCCGGCAGATCCGGCACCGTTGACAACAACGTGGCAGTCCTCTTTCTTTTTATTGACAACCTTCAGTCCGTTCATGATGCCGGCAAGAACAACGATTGCTGTACCGTGCTGGTCATCGTGAAAGACAGGAATATTTAATGCTTTCTTGAGACGCTCCTCAATTTCGAAGCAGCGTGGTGCGGAGATATCCTCCAGATTGATGCCGCCGAAAGCAGGAGCAATATTGATCACGGTCTGGACAATCTCATCCGTATCCTGGGTATCCAGGCAGATCGGAAATGCATTGACACCGCCAAACTCTTTAAAAAGGACAGCCTTTCCTTCCATAACAGGCATTGCAGCCTCCGGACCGATATTACCCAGTCCTAAAACAGCACTTCCGTCAGAAACGACGGCGACGGTGTTCGACTTGATGGTGTATGTATATGCCGCTTCCTTATCCTCGGCAATGACTTTGCATGGTTCAGCAACGCCAGGAGTATATGCAAGTGCCAGATCTTCTCTGGATTTTACCTGACATTTCGGTGTTGTTGTGATTTTTCCGTTCCATTCTTTGTGAAGCGATAATGCTTTTTCTTTGAGATCCATAATTCAATCCAAACCTTTCTATAAACGTGTTCTTGGCGTAAGCCATATAAATCAATCATATCATATTTTATATATGAAAACAAGAAAATCCGGTTGGGTATTTACAGATTGGGGATTTTTGTATATACTTAAGAAAATTGATCTGTCAGACGGAATTCATTTGTTCTATCGTTGATTATTTCAGAGTTTATTTCGTTGAAGATTCATTAAATTTCAGAGGATATATAATTAAATAGTTATTCCAAATGGAGGTAATGCATGGAAGAGTTAGAAAAAATGTCATTGGTGGAGTTACGTTTGTACGGCAGAAAGCTTGGCATGAAAAACGCAACGACATTCAAGAAAAAGGAATTGATCGGAGAAATTCAAAAAATTCTGGCATCCGGGGAGACACCGGAAGCAGAGAAAACTGCGAAAAGTTCTGCAAAAGGTTCAAGAGAGAAGAAATCAGATACGACCGAGGGAAAAAGAACAGCAAAGACAACGGCAAAGCCGGCAGGAAGAAGAACAGAGAGACGTCCGGCAAGAAAGAATGATTATGAGGACAGAGGTGCGGCAGGAAGCAGAGCACCAAGATCGGTTGTCCGTGGCGGATATACCTCGAATCTGCAGGAAATGCATACCGTCCGTGAGGACCGCAGATATGGATCCGGCAGAGATAACCGTTATAACCGCGACGAGAGGAATAACGGACGTGAGGACCGCTACAGCCGCGACGAGAGAAATAACGGACGTGAAGACCGCTACAGCCGTGACGAGAGGAATAACGGACGTGAGGACCGTTACAGCCGTGACGAGAGGAATAACGGACGTGAGGAGCGCTACAGCCGTGATGAGAGGAATAACGGACGTGAGGACCGCTACAGCCGTGATGAGAATGGAAATAATCAGGAAAACTACAGTACACATGACAGGAATGCGGCTCATGACGATTCACAGCATACCGGTCATGTAAATATGAGAGGCGATGCAGCGACGATGCCATTTTCTGAGCTGGCACAGCTTGACAGTGGCGAGACAAAGACAGGTATTCTTGAAGTAATGCCGGAGGGATATGGTTTTGTGCGCTGCGACAATTATCTGCCCGGCGAGGCGGATGTTTATGTATCTCCTGCAATGATACGCCGTTTTGGTCTGCGCACCGGTGATATTCTTGTGGGCAATACAAGAATTAAGAATCAGAATGAGAAGTTCAGCGCTCTGCTTTATGTGAATACGGTCAATGGCTTTAGTCTGGAGGAGACGGCGGCAAGAGCGAAGTTTGAAAATCTTACCCCGATCTTTCCGAATGAGCGGATCCGTCTGGAGGTGCCGGGAGCCGGTAACAGTAATATTTCCATGAGAATGATGGATCTGATCTCGCCGATCGGAAAAGGACAGAGAGGAATGATCGTATCCCAGCCGAAGACCGGTAAGACGACACTGTTAAAGCAGGTAGCAAAATCAGTCACACATAATCATCCGAATATGCATCTGATCGTTCTTCTGATCGATGAGCGTCCGGAGGAGGTGACCGATATCAAGGAATCGATTCAGGGAGAGAATGTAGAAGTGATCTATTCGACCTTTGATGAGCTTCCGGAGAATCATAAGCGTGTATCGGAAATGGTGATCGAGCGTGCAAAACGTCTGGTGGAGCATGGCGGTGATGTGATGATTCTTCTGGATTCCATTACACGTCTGGCGAGAGCGTATAATCTGACTGTTCAGCCAAGCGGTCGTACATTATCCGGTGGTCTTGATCCGGCAGCACTTTACATGCCGAAGCGTTTCTTTGGTGCGGCGCGTAATATGCGCGAGGGCGGAAGTCTGACCGTGCTTGCAACAGCACTGGTGGATACCGGTAGTAAGATGGATGATGTTGTGTTTGAGGAGTTTAAGGGAACCGGTAACATGGAAATGGTTCTGGATCGAAGTCTTTCTGAAAAGCGCCTCTTCCCGGCGATCGATCTGCCGAGATCCAGCACGCGAAGAGACGATCTTTTGTTAGATCAGGAGGAGCTTGAGGCGAATTTCCTGATCCGTAAGGCGTTTGGCGGTTCCAAGTCTGAGGAGGCAGTGGAAAATATTATTTCCATGTTCCGCAAGACAAAAGATAATAAGGAACTGATGCAGCTTGTCAAAAAAGTGAAAATTGTCTGAGAAAAATGCTTGCATTTGAAATTATGCTATGATATACTGAGTAAGTTGTGTGTAAGTAATAGGTTATCCCTGTCAGGATAACGAAAGGAGGTTACTAACATCATGAGAGAAGGAATTCATCCTAATTATTATCAGGCAAAGGTTGTCTGCAACTGTGGAAATGAGTTTGTAACAGGTTCTACAAAGGAAGAGATCCATGTAGAAATCTGCTCTAAGTGCCATTCATTCTACACCGGACAGCAGAAGGCTGTTAAAGCTCGTGGTGCGATTGATAAGTTCAATCGTCGTTATGGCATTAACGCAAACTAGCGGGATATCTGGCCGGTTTTCCGGTCTTTCAAATGGTCACAGTACCTTTGTGGTATTGTGACCATTTGTGTTAAAAACAGTTTTCGTTGGAATGCATTATTGAGGAAGGATAATTACTATGAAATCATCAGGAATTGGCGGGCAGGCAGTGCTCGAGGGCGTTATGATGCGCAACCACGACAAATACGCCGTGGCAGTCAGAAAGCCCGATGGAGAAATTTCTGTTAAAAACTGGGACACACGAAGTATCCGGGAACGCAATATTTTTCTGCGGCTTCCGATCATCAGAGGTGTTGTCGCATTTATAGAGTCGTTGGTGCTTGGAATTAAGACGCTGACGTATTCCTCCGGCTTTCTGGAGGAGGAAGAGGAACGTTCCCTGCAGCAGGGAGAGACGCAGGTGTCAGACCGGAGAGAGGTTCTGGAGAATGTTCTGATCGTGACATTGTCTATTTTGCTGGCAATCGGTTTTTTTATGATCCTGCCGTTTGCCGTGTCGGAGCTGTTTCGTGGCAAGGTGCATTCGCAGACAATGCTCACAGTGATCGAGGCTGCATTGAAGATGCTTCTGTTTCTCGGGTATGTGGTTGCAATATCATTTCTAAGTGATATTAAGCGTACCTTTATGTATCATGGCGCAGAACATAAGACGATCAACTGCGTGGAGAACGGACTTGATCTGACGGTTGAGAATGTACGGACACAGTCGAGATATCACAGACGATGCGGGACAAGTTTTCTGCTTGTGGTAATGATCGTCAGTATTATCTTTTTCATGTTTATAAGGATTGACAATCTGTGGCTCAGGATGCTGTATCGTATTCTGCTGATCCCGGTTGTAGCGGGTGTTTCCTTTGAATTCATCCAGTTTGTCGGTAATTCGGATAATCCGGTGGTTCTGTTTCTTGGAAAGCCGGGAATGTGGCTGCAGAAGCTGACGACCAGGGAGCCGGATGACGGAATGATCGAGGTTGCGATCGCATCGGTAGAGGCAGTATTTGACTGGAGAGCCTATCAGGCAGGGATCCGGAAGGAATTAAGCAGACGCAAGCGTCATAAGAAGCATCGTGAGCGGGAAGAAAAGAAGGTCATTCCGGAAGATATTGTTCAGGATGCCGATTACGAGCAGTCCTTCGCCGCACCGGATCCGGAGACTTCCATGGAGCTGAGTGCAGAGGATGAGAAAGCCTTTGACAGACCGCAGGAAAGCAAGAAGGCAGAGAAAGCTTTCACAGCAAAGAAGTCGAAGGCAGAAGAGGAAGCAAAGGAAGAGAAGACTTCTGTAGCAAAGAAGAAATCAAGTACAGAAAAGGCAGAGAAAGCTTCCACAGCAAAGAAGTCGAAGGCAGAAGAGGAAGCAAAGGAAGAGAAGACTTCAGCAACAGAGAAGAAGACTGTGGCAAAAGAAGAGAAGGTCTTTGCCGTGTCTGAGAAAGAAACCGAGGCAGCAGTCAGGGAAGAAAAGGCTGTCCGGAAAGAAAGCAGAAAATCTGACCGCAGACCGGCGAAAAAGAAAAGTATTTTTGATAAGCTTCCACGTTCCAAGAAGCGCCGTGAACTGGAGGAGCGCGAAGCAAGATACCGCAACCGTGCGGCAGAGCGTATGCGCCAGATCAAGGAGCAGGAGGAAAGAGAGGCTGCTCATGAGCGGGCATATCAGGAGGCGAGAAAGCGGACGGCAGAACGAATTGCAGCAACGCAAGAGCTGCCAAAGCTGCAGCTTGATCAGGATAAGGACGAGCTGAAGAGTCTGGATCGTTTCTTCGATGATAAATAGCAGCCGGCGTCTGACGGGGGTTGGAAAGGAATGAGTGTTTGCGTGGTCTATAGAGAGCTTCTGGAAGAAGGAAAGCACATTCTGGCTCAGGCAGAAATTGTCGATGCGGAATGTGATGCATGGCTTTTGCTTGAGCATGTCAGTGGAATGAACCGGGCGCAGTTTTTTCTGCATCAGCAGGATACGGTGCCGGATGAATTGGAAGCGGATTATCGGGGAATGCTCCGAAAAAGAGCAGAGCATATTCCACTGCAGCATTTGACGGGGACACAGGAGTTTATGGGACTTGAGTTTCAGGTGTCACCGGATGTGTTGATTCCGAGACAGGATACAGAGCTTCTGGTGGAGAAGCTGTTGCCGCATATACAGGGGAAACGGGTACTCGATGTGTGTACCGGTTCCGGTTGTATTGCGATATCGTTAGCCGTGCTTGGAAAGCCGGAGCAGATGGACGCAGTGGATCTTTCTGAGAAGGCACTTATCCAGGCCGGAAAGAATGCAAAGAGGCTTGGAGCGGACGTTTCGTTTTACCGGAGTGATATGCTGGATGAGATCAACGGCAGGTATGATGTGATCGTATCAAATCCGCCGTATATTGCATCTGATGTAGTAGATGAACTGATGCCGGAGGTGCAGGAGCATGAGCCACGCATGGCATTGGACGGCGGTGCAGATGGACTTGATCTTTACCGCAGGCTGCTTGCACAGGCACCGGAACGGTTATTGTCCGGCGGACTTCTCGCCGTGGAGATCGGATATGACCAGCGGGAGGCTGTGATGGAGTTATTCCGGGAGCAGGGATTTACGGATGTGTATTGTGACCGTGATCTGTGCGGCAATGACAGAGTAGTAATGGGAAGATATCAATAAATTGGACTGATAAGGAGGAAAACAATGTTTGATCGTTTAGAGGATTTGGCGCGGAGTCTGGAAGAAATTAATATGCAGCTTACGGATCCGGATGTCATTAATGACCAGAATAAGTATCGTCAGCTCATGAAGGAGCAGAGCGAGCTGACACCGATCGTGGAGAAGTATCAGGAATATCGTGCGGCAAAGGACGGCATTGAGGAAAGTCTGCAGCTTCTTGAGGAAGAGAATGACGAGGAAATGCGTGAGCTTGCCAAGGAAGAGCTGTCAGAGTGCCGTGCAACGGTAGAAAAGTGCGAGCAGGAGCTTAAGATCCTGATGCTGCCAAAGGATCCGAATGATGATAAGAATGTTATCGTGGAGATCCGTGGTGGTGCCGGAGGAGATGAAGCAGCACTCTTTGCGGCAGATCTGTTCCGTATGTATTCGAAGTTTGCCGAGACGAATCACTGGAAGGTAGAAGTGATGAGTGCCAACGAAAACGGAATCGGTGGATTTAAAGAAATAGTATTTATGGTAAATGGTCTGGGAGCGTATTCCAAGCTGAAATATGAGAGTGGTGTACATCGTGTACAGCGTATTCCATCCACCGAGTCCGGCGGAAGAATCCATACCTCTACGGCAACCGTAGCGATCATGCCGGAGGTAGAAGAGGTTGACGTACAGGTTGATCCGAAAGATTGTAAGATCGATGTATTCCGTGCATCCGGAAACGGTGGTCAGTGTGTCAATACGACAGACTCTGCGGTACGAATCACACATATTCCGACCGGTATTGTCGTTTCCTGTCAGGATGAGAAATCGCAGCTCAAGAATAAGGACAAGGCGATGAAGGTACTGCGTTCCAGAATTTATGATCTGGAGCGGGAGAAGGCGGAGAGTGAGCAGTCAGCAGAGCGCCGCAGCCAGGTTGGTACCGGTGATCGTTCCGAGAAGATCCGTACCTACAATTTCCCGCAGGGACGTGTGACCGATCACCGTATTAAGTTTACAAGTCATCGTCTGAATGAGATCCTTGATGGAGATCTGACCGAGCTTCTTGATAATATCATTGCGGTGGATCAGGCGGCGAAGTTGGCGAAGATGAATGAAGAAGCATAAAATAATGCGTGTAAGCTCAGCATTTGACAAAAAATTAAACCGATTATTAAATACAGAGGAATCAAGATAATGGAATTTTGGGATATATACGATGAGAATAAACAGCGTACCGGACGCACGATGAAACGCAACGACTGGTGTCTGAAGGAGGGAGAGTACCATTTGTCTGTACTCGGAGTGATCAGACGCCCGGACGGAAAGTTCCTGATCACAAAGCGTGCCATGGATAAGGAATGGGCACCGGGCTGGTGGGAAGTTCCGGGAGGCGGTGCACAGGCTGGAGAGGATTCTGCCGATGCTGTTGCCAGAGAAGTGTTCGAAGAAACCGGACTTGATGTGTCAAAGGCAGAGGGCGGTCTTTTGTTTTCCTATCGCCGGGAGAACATCAAGGAAGGCGATAATTACTTCGTGGATGTTTACCGGTTTACCATGGACTTTGAGGAGTCCGATGTCAAAGTTCAGCAGGAAGAAGTAAAGGGCTTTGAAATCGCAGATCTTACGGAGATTGAAAAGTACGGAAACGAAGGAATCTTCCTTCATTATGACAGTATCCGTAAGGCATTCGAATAATTTACGAAAACTTTCCATACCAACAACAGATGTGAGTGTGTCCATAATATTTTTTATGACATATATTTTCGAATATGATTTTTGCTTTGTAAATTTTTTAAAGCTCTGGGAGATTGTGTTTGGAAATTGTCTTGTCGCTCTACGGTTTTCAAAAAATCTAAATGCTTTGCTGTTTCGATGTTTGATGAACGTGTCTTTCCGTACTCGCCTCAGGGTGGGATTCAGGTGTTTCAAAGGGCACTTGCGCTCGCCACTACTTGAGCCTTGTTTTTTAAGGCGCTATGTAGTGCTGCGTAGCGCAGTGTAGCGGAAGCGTGCCCGCTGAAATAACTGAGCCCACCCGAGAGGCTCAAGTCGTCCAGATGCGTATTCATCGAAACATTGCAAAGCAAAGATTATTCAGAAAACCTAACGATCTGCGTCAATTTCCAACCACAATCTCCCAGAGTAGTTAAACGTCAGAAGCAAAAATCATAATGCAATTTCTCAGAATAAAAAATATTATGGATATGCACAAATTTGAAGTATGGAAAGTTTTCGTAATTTATGATGCTCATTATATCATATATCCGCGCACGTTTTCTGCGCATGACGGAGTTTCGAAGAAACTCCTAATATGAGTCCGTTAGGACTCATTATATCATCATAAGTGTACCTAAGGTCAGCAGTCCCAAACCGGCTGCTGATTTTTTTGTGAGTTTTTCGCGGAAGACAATCCGTGAGAATGCGATCGTGACGAGAATACTCAGCTTGTCGATCGGAACGATGACGCTGGCAGGTCCCTCCCGGAGAGCACGGTAGTAGCAGAGCCAGGATGCACCGGTGGCAAGTCCGGACAGACAGATGAAAAACATTTCCCGGCGGGAAATGCCGTGAAGCTCCGATGCTTTTGACTTGGCAAATACCATGATCCACGCCATGAAAAGTACAACGGTAGTACGGATCGCTGTTCCGAGATTGGAGTCGATACCGCTGATTCCGATCTTACCAAGGATGGCGGTCAGACTGGCGAAAACCGCAGACAATATCGCATAGATCAGCCAGCTTTTCTGCCCGGAGTCGGCATCGGTTGCGTCTGATTCCTTCTTTGTGATCATCAGAAATGTGCCGATGGCGATCAGGACAACGGCTGTACCCTTTTTCAGACTCATTCCTTCATGGAAGAAGATCAGTGCGAGTAGAATTGTTAAGATCGTGCTTGACTTGTCGATCGGAACGACTTTATTGATGTCGCCCTTCTGCAGGGCGTGAAAATAGCAGAGCCAGGAAGCACCGGTGGCTAAGCCGGACAGGATCAGAAACAAAAGAGTCGGTCCGGAAATCTGTCCAATGCCACGGTATGCCCCGGTCAGAGCTGTCAAAAGCCAGGAAAATAAAAAGACAACGCAGGTGCGGATCGCCGTTGCTATGTCAGAATCTGTTTTACGGATGCCACATTTGGCAAGTATGGAAGTGATGCCGGCAAAAAAGGAAGAGCCGACGGCATATAAAAGCCACATAAGATCCCTCTTTTCTGAATGTATCAATGTTGTTGATCTTAAAGTATATCATAAACTCATTCTGTTGTGTTCATGTTAACTCTTTTGAAATGATACAAAATGATTTTTCGATATATTTTGCAGGACGGAAAATGGCTATAAATACAGAAAATAACAATATGATCTACAATATGAACGAATTGTAACAAAATGAACATACAATTTCTGTGAACCGTTGTATTTTAGAAACGGCAATGCTAAGATAATGATATCGCGATACGGTTTACAGGGAAATGCAGCAAATAGAATAGAATGGAGGAAGGAAAATGAGATCAGGCAAAATGAAACGATGTGCCATGGCAGGGGTGTTAGCGGTGGCAATGGTTATTTCGGCGGCACCGGATATAACCGTGACTGCGGAAACAAACGCAGCCAAAAAGGAGGAAGCATATATTGACACGGAATTTACCTACGGAACGCTTCCGGTGCAGACAGTATCTGCAGTGACAAGAGAGAAGTGCAGCGGTAAGGAGTGGACCGGTACAGGGAACAATTTGGATATTACTTCGGTAAATACGATGGAGGATAGCTCCAATCTGATTCCGTACGGTACAGTAGAGACGGCATTTCTTGGAGCAAGAGATTACGACAGAGAGGACTCAGACTATTATCAGCTTCTGACCGGAAAGGATGAAAGCTGGGATCTGGCGGTTCTTAATAATCCGGAAAAGGCAGAGGGACTTGGCTCGTTTGAAAAGGAGGATTATCAGGAACAGGATGGGGATGGCTGGAAGACGGTGACATTGCCGGCAAGCTGGACCAGCTACGGTTTTGACCATTCAATCTATACGAATACGGTTATGCCGTTTGAGAGTGGCGCAGAATTTCCGATGGCACCGACGGAAAAGAATCCGGTAGGACTTTACCGAAAGCAGTTTACCGTGAAGGATTCGATGCTTCAGGATAACGGTAAGGTTTATATCACGCTGGGCGGCGTGGAGTCTGCCTATTATCTGTATGTGAATGGGGTAGAGGTCGGTTACAGTGAGGACAGCTATGATCCGCATACCTTCGATATTACCGATCTGCTTCACGCAAAGGGAGAGAAGAATACACTTGCGGTTAAGGTGTTTAAATTCTGCGACGGAACCTGGCTTGAGGATCAGGACATGATCTATGACGGCGGTATTTTCCGAGATGTTTATCTGACAAGTACGCCGGCGGTGCATGTGCAGGATTATGATCTGAACTATGATCTGAACGAAGATTACACGGCGGCAGATATGAAGCTGTCCCTGAATACAGTCAACGATGCGGTCACGGATGCGGCAGATATGGCGGCAAAGGTGGCACTGTATGATGCACAGGGAAATGAGGTTGCAAAGACAAATGCTGTTCTTGGTACGATCGCAGCCGGAAAGACCGGTGAAAAGGAAATTTCCATGACAGTAACCGATCCAAAGCTGTGGGATGCGGATCATCCGAATCTGTATACGATGGTTGTTTCATTGTATGATCAGAAAACAGGGCTTCATTATGAGAGTGTCAGCCAGAATGTGGGATTTCGGAAGCTGACATTTACATCGACGAAGGTCACGACCGATGGAAAATATAATAATGCAACCAAGCGTTATGACATGGTAAAGCTTAATGGCAAGCGTCTTTTGATTAAGGGTGTCAACCGCCACGATACGGATGTGGATACCGGAAAGTATGTTTCTCACCGTGTTTATGAGGAGGATGTGCGTCTGATGAAGCAGAACAATATCAACGCAATCAGGACCTCTCATTATCCAAATGATGACTATCTGTATTATCTCTGCGATAAATACGGTCTTTATGTGATGTGTGAGAGTAATAACGAATCGCATGCGATCTATTCTGATGAGGAGAAATTAAGTAAGCTTGAGACGGCAGCAATGACAAGGCAGTCGGCATCCTACGAGCGTTTCAAGAATACGACAAGCAATCTGTTCTGGTCGATCGGCAATGAATCCTCTCAGGGCTGGTCTGAGCGTGACGGCAATTATGCCAATGGCATGTTTGCACATCTTGTACAGTTTTTCAAGGATCGTGACAGCAGCAGAATGGTGCATTATGAGGGCATGAGCGGTGGAAGAAAGGGTTCTACGGCAATTGATATGGTCAGTCATATGTACTATGATCCGGACAGTATTTTATCTTATGCAAAGGATGAAAGCCGCATGCCATTTGTTCTCTGCGAGTATGATCATGCCATGGGAAATGCGGTAGGAAATCTGAAGGAATATTGGGATATTATCAGGGAGTATGATAACATGCTTGGCGGCTTTATCTGGGACTGGGTGGATCAGTCGAGAAAGATTGCGATTAAGGATGGTGCCTGGAATTATTACGGAACAAAGGATGCGCATACAAGCGGACTTTATGATCTGAGTGGATATTTTCTCGGATATGGAGGTGATTGGGGAGATAAAACCGGAGACAAGAATTTCTGTCAGAACGGTCTTATTTCTGCAGACAGAGATCCACAGCCGGAGCTTAAGGAAGTTCGATATCAGTATCAGGATTTCTGGTTTACCTCGGAGAAAGATAAGCTGACCGGGCAGACCATTCATGTCAAAAATGAGAGCGTTTCCAAGGATCTGTCCGAATATGATGTGATATGGGAACTGAAGGAAAACGATACTGTGATCGGACAGGGGCAGATTACAGAAGAACTGGAAGCGCAGCAGGAAAAGGATATCGTGATCCCATATACATTGCCGGAGTCGTTGAAGGAGGGTGCAGATTATTATCTGAATATTTCGGTCAGAACAAAGGCAGCAGACGGTCTTTTGGAAAAGGGACAGGAAATTTCCTATGCACAGTTTGCAGTGGATGCAAAGAAGGCTGCAAAGGCGCATAAGTTTAACGGTGAAAACGTAAGCATTGTAAAGAACGGTAATTATTATAATGTATCCGGAAAGGATTTTAAGTTTAATGTGAATCTTCAGACCGGTCTTCTGGAGGATTATTACTATCAGGAGAAGCTGCTGATGAAGCAGGGACCGCAGCCGAACATCGGACGTGCAAAACTGGATAATGATAACACAAGCTATGCTGATATCATGAAGAATCTGACACTGGCTGCTTCACCGGAGGTGGCATGGAACGCAGATGGCTGTTATGTGATCACTGTGAAATGGCTTTCTGATTTCCAGCTTGATTCGACGGCATCCGAGCCTTCTGCAATCGTGATGCATTATCTGGTCGAGAGTGATGGAACCGTTACCGTAAATGTTCAGATGGATCTGACGCATACCGGTATGAAACGTATCACCAAGGCGGGAACAATCCTGACACTGGCAGATGGCATGGAACAGGTAAGCTGGTACGGAAACGGTGACGGAGAAAGCTATAATGACCGTCAAAGTTATACCAGAAAAGGCGTTTACCGGTCAACTGTCAATAATATGTATTATCCGTTTGCGATGCCGCAGGATTGCGGTAATCTTACCGGCGTACACTGGATCAGTGTGACAGGAGAGGACAAGGACGCTGTCGGCATGCTGATCAGTGGCAATCAGGAGGTCAATGCATCGGCACTTCACTTTACGCCGTCCATGCTGCAGGCAGCAAAGCATGTCAGTGAACTGACGCCTTCCAAGGAAACCTATGTGACCGTGGATGCGGCAGTGAGAGGAACCGGAAATGCTTCCTGTGGATATGAGACTTTAAAGAAGTATCAACTTGAGAAGAAAATGTATGATTACAGTTTTTCTCTGATTCCGGTGGCAAAAGAGACCGATTGTATGGAAAAGGCAGTCGATTACAGAGAGCAGACGTATCATTTTGAAGCCACAAAGCAAGCCGAGATCAAGGATGTGACTCCGGCGGAGCCGACACCGGTACCGACAGTGACACCGGATCCGGGAAATGGAAGTGCATCTGTGACACCTTCACCGGTGCCGGATCTGCAGCCGGCGTCCGACAACGGAAATGGAACCGCGGCAGCCGCAAAGACACCGGGTAAAGTGACGAAGGTGAAGGCAAAGGCACTTGGCAAAGGGGCAAAGCTTAGCTGGAAGGCACAGACAGGTGTTGCTTACCGTGTTGCATACGGCACAAGCCGCAAAAAACTTGCTGCACTTAAAAAAGGAAGCAGTAAGGGAGCAAAAGGTGTTAAAGTCATTACGGTAAAAACTGCCGGCAAGAAGCTTTCGAATCTGAAGGCAGCGAAAAAGTATTATATCCGGGTATGTGCTGTTGACAAAAAGAGCAAAAAAGCAGGAAAATGGTCGGATATCATATCGGTTAAGACAAAATAAAAGTCTATTTCTGAAAAATAGATAAAATAAAGACCGTCGCATCGAATGGGCGAAAAGTGACAGGAACCCTGTTTTCGGGATGAAACAGGAGGTCTGTTATACGAAAAGTCTGTTTGTGCGGCGGTTGTTTTTTTGAAAATATATGGTAAGATACATAAGTAAAATAAAAGCAAGGGAAATGTGATAATGAGGGTGGATCGATGAGTGTTTATCAGTGTATGTTGGCAGATATCAGTGATGTGGCGGCGTTTTTGCCAAAAGCCGTGCTGATTGGGATCTTTGTGGGAATCGTGCTGCGGCTTTGCCATGTCAGAGGACGGCAGTGGACCGGCAGTGTATTGTTTGTGATCTATGCTGTGGTACTTCTGCAGACTGTGTTTTTCTGCCGGGAGCCGGGAAGCCGGTGGGGGACGGATATGCGGTTGTTTGGTACCTGGGGAACGACGATGCAGGATCATGCATGGGTGCTTGAAAATGTCCTGTTGTTTATTCCGCTTGGACTGCTGCTTCCTTTATTGCTTCCGAAACGATGGCATCCGATCACGGTTCCGGCGGGACTTTTTGGCAGCATCTGTATTGAGTTTGTGCAGCTTCGCACCGGAAGGGGTTTTTGTCAGCTTGACGATATTGTGATGAATACGCTGGGGGCATTGGCGGGATATCTTCTGTGGCTGGCAGGACGGAGGCTGCTTCGGGGCATTCTTCGGTTTTGCGACAGGCAGGGCAGGCGAAGAGGGCTGTTTGGCATATTGGCTCTTTTGTGGATGATTGTGATATTTTCCTTTTCCGCACAGCCGGCAGATGAGTCGACGCAGACGAGCCTGCGGGTTGGCAGGGCTGTCTGTGCGGTGATCGTGCCGGATTATGCGCAGATGACGCAGGAGCAGCAAACTGCCTGGGCTGGGCGTATTGAGTTTCCGGTGCGAAAGGGTGCTCATATGACGGAATATGGAGTGCTTGCCATGTTGTGGCTTGGTGTGCTTGCCGGAGAAGAGATCACAAGGAAACGGGCAGTCATTGCCATTGCCCTGACGGCTCTTTACGCATCGACCGATGAGTTTCATCAGTTGTTTGTGCCGGGACGAAGCGGTCAGGTGCGGGATGTGCTTATCGATTCCTGTGGTGCTGCGATTGGCGTATTGATCGCATGGGGGCTGATAAGAATTTACAGTAACAGAGAGAAACAACACTAAGAAGGGGGCGTTTCAAATGGATCTGATGGTTGGAAGTGTAGATGCCAAAAGGCTGCGCAGAGATCTGATCAGACAGCTTCGCAGCATTTCGAATCAGAAGTCACCGAATGTGCGCAACAAAATATATACCGCAGAGATGGCAGATGAGCAGAGTCTTGTTGCCATGGCGAAAAAGGAAGGGCTGGAGATCCGAAGATATATCCGGTGATAACAGATACAAAAGGAGTACGGTAGAGATGGAATTAAAGGAACAGAATTTAGGGGAGGAGTTATATAATCTTCTGGCGGAACTGCTAAACAGCAAGATGAACCGGACGGTTATGGACAGTATTCGTGGAGAATACGGGGTTTTGCGCTATCTTTGTTATATTGAGGATCATGTGCATGCCGGTAAGCTGACCGAGCATCTTCGTGTTGTGCCGGGAAGAATGACCGACATTTTAAACAGTCTGGAAGCAAAGGGATTGATCACGCGGATCCGCGGGGAAGAGGACAGACGTCATGTAAATGTATGCATTACGGAGGAAGGAAAGAAGCAGGCGGTCCAGATGCGGCAGATGATCAGCCGGGAATATGAAGGGATGTTCCGGATCCTGGGACAGAAGGATACGGAGGAGCTGATCCGGCTTCTGAAGATTGTTCTGTCCTATCCGGATGCAAAGGAGACAAAACGCGAGTGATACGGGGAAATGACAAAAGACAGCTTGTCAGACAGGGAGAGCTGTTGTTATATATTGAAAAGAACGAAGAGGGGGTCACGCTTCTCCGGTGCTATGGGGACAGCCCGGTTGTCACACTGCCGGATATGGTGGATGGTGCTGCGCTGACGCAGATCGGAGATTACTGCTTTGCGGACTCGGCGAGAGCGCAACGCTGTGATGAAGCTTCCGAAGGAACTTACAGGGAGCTTTACGGAGATTATCTGCAAGAGATCTTTCTGCCGGATACGGTCAGAAAGCTTGGAAGTTTGGCGTGTTATAACTGCAAGCATCTGCATACACTCGGATTTGGAGCGGCACTGACAGAGGTGGGCAGCGATGTCTTTATGAACTGCCGCAGTCTTCAGGCGTTTCAGATATCGGCGGAGATGCAGCAGGAGACGGGGCTGAAGCAGCTGCTTGCCCAGAGAATGACCGATGTGGAGGTAACCTTTGTTGAGGAAAACGGTATTATAGGAAAGCTGTTTTATCCTGAGTATGAGGAGGATCACGATGAGATTGGTCCGGCACATATCTTTGCGATGAGTATTCATGGCGAGGGATTTCGGGCAAGACAATGCTTTCAGAACGGAAGACTTTCGCTGGCTGCGTATGACGAGATCTTTGAGCAGGCGTGTGCTGAGGAAAGTGAAGAGACGCTGTGTCGTCTGGCGGCAGATCGTCTGGCGTATCCGGTAGTACTTTCCGGACAGGCGGGGGAGCGATACCGCAGATTTCTTGCCGGACAGCAGAGTACACTGGCAGAGCTTCTTGTTAAGCAGCAGGATATCACAGGGATCAGGGAGTTTGTACGTGGAGAGATCCTTACCGGAGACGGGATGATGACCGCTGCCCGCCTGGCGGCGGAGACAGAATGGGTGCAGGGAGCGGCAGAACTCCTTACATTGGAAAAGGAACAGGCAGAGCAAAAGAACGGGGAGGATCAATATGCCTTCGAAGAATGGTGAGAATGTCACACCCTCACATATTATGACACAGACCGAGTGGGAAGAGATGATGGCACGCAAGGTGCTTGCTTACACGACCGATGCACTTCTGGTGGATTTTCGTTATATGGGAAGTGCGTTTCAGATCCTGCAGGCGGTTCCGGACGGACAGATCACGACGCTGGCGGTGGACGGAGCAAAGCTTCATTACTCTGCAGAGCAGTTGATACGGGTCTTTAGGAGCAATGAGAAGTATCTGAACAGACTGTATCTGCATGCACTGTTACATTGCCTGTTCCAGCATTTGTGGATCGGCGGAACAAGAGATAGAATGCGCTGGCACATTGCCTGTGATATTGCGGTGGAATATGTGATCGATCAGCTTAAGCAGCCATCGGTGCACCGGATCATCGGATGGCTCCGGGAGAAGACGTACCGGGAGCTGTCGGAATACGGAGACGGGATATCGGCTGCGGTTGTTTACCGATGGCTTGAAGAGAAGGATATGGAGCAGATCGCAGGTCTCAGGCAGGAATTTTTCACGGATGATCACCGTTACTGGCCAAAGCAGGAGCAGAGGCGTGCAGTGCCGTCTCCGGTGCAGAATAAATGGCAGCAGGCGGCAAGGCAGATCTCGCTGGAACAGAAGAGACAGGGAGACGATCCGCAGAAGGGACAGCGTCTGCTCGCGCAGCAGATGAAGGAGGGACGGAGCAGGCGGTCTTACCGGGACTTTCTGAAGAAGTTTGCGGTCTATCAGGAGGAGCTTACGCTGGATCCAGATGAATTTGATCTGAATTTCTATACCTATGGACTGCGTCTTTACGGCAATCTGCCTCTGGTGGAGCCGGTCGAGAGCAGTGAGGTATGTAAGATCCTTGATTTTGTGGTGGTGGTTGACACCAGCTATTCTACGAGCGGAGTGCTTGTGCAGGGATTTTTGCAGGAAACCTTTCAGATCCTGACCGGGAAGGACAGTTTTTTTCGGAAGGCCAGGATCTGGGTGCTGCAGTGCGATGAGACCGTGCAGAAGGAGGATGTGATCTGTTCAAAGGAGGAGCTTGACCGGTTGTTTACGGATTTTGAGATCTACGGTGGTGGCGGTACGGACTTTCGACCGGCGTTTGAACGGGTACAGGAACTGATTGAACAGGGGGCGTTTGAACGGCTGTGCGGTTTGTTATATTTTACGGACGGCAAAGGCATTTATCCGACTGGGAAGCCACCTTATAAAACGGCATTTTTGTTTCTGAATGATTACGAGGAAGAAAAGGTGCCGGTGTGGGCGATGCGCCTGAAGGTGGATGAAGGGCAGTGGCAGAGACATGCAGACAGAATGGAGAATAACGATGAACATTAAAGAAGCAAAAAATGAAATTAAACATACCGTACAGGCATATTTGAATAAGGATTATCTGGGGGATTATCGTATTCCGCCGCTTCGCCAGAGACCGATCCTTCTGATCGGACCGCCCGGAATCGGTAAAACGCAGATCATGGAGCAGATTGCCAGAGAGTGTAAGATCGCTCTGGTTTCCTATAATATTACTCATCATACCAGACAGAGTGCGGTTGGACTGCCGTTTATCCGGGAAACCTCGTATGGAGGAGAAACATATTCCGTCACCGAATACACGATGAGTGAGATCATTGCCAGCATATACCGCCGGATGGAGGAGACCGGGCTTGACGAGGGAATCCTTTTTGTCGATGAGATCAACTGTGTGTCTGAGACATTGGCGCCGACCATGCTGCAGTTTCTGCAAGGGAAAATGTTTGGTAATCAGAAGATCCCGGAAGGCTGGATCATTGTGGCAGCCGGAAACCCGCCTGAGTACAACAAATCGGTCAGAGAGTTTGATATGGTAACCCTGGACCGTGTCCGCAGAATTGATGTGGAGGCTGATTACGGTGTCTGGAAGGAATACGCCAGAGAGCGTAAGCTGCATGGAGCTCTGTTAAGTTATCTTGAACTTCGTCCCAACAATTTCTACCGCGTGGAGGCGGATGTTGACGGTTTGCAGTATGTGACGGCGAGAGGCTGGGAGGATTTAAGCCAGCTTATTTATGCGTACGAAGAACTTTCGATTCCGGTGACGGAGGAGGTCATTTATGAGTTCTTACATCACAGGGATGTTGCGGAGGATGTGGAGGCGTATCTGGCACTTTACCACAAATATCAGGATGATTACGGGATTCCGGAGATTCTTGCGGGAAATGTGCGGACAGAGGTTTATGCGAGACTGTTTCAGGCTGGCTTCGATGAGCGGCTCAGTGTGGTCGGTCTGCTTGCGGACGGACTGCGTGGTATCCTTGAGAAGGTCATCCTGCAAAAGAACAAAACCGATCAGTGGTATGACTATCTGAGACAGTATCAGCATACGCTGAAAGAGGGAACGGATAAAACGCCGGCAGAGGATTACCGGCAGATGCTGGAGACGATTGCGGAGGAGAATGCGCAGCTTGAAAAGACAGGGCTTGTCGACAGGAAGGAGCTTAGCAGGAGAGAGATACTCAGGCAGCAGATGGCAGAAAATGCACCGTCTGCGGCAGAACCAAGGGAAGCCTTTGCACAGGCAAAGCAGGGCTTTGATAACTGCAGGAGCATTCTTGCCGCACAGGAGCAGGCAGGAGAGCAGGCAATGGAAGCAGCATTTGATTTTATGGAAAATGCCTTTGGAAACGGACAGGAGATGATACTGTTCGTCACGGAATTGACGCTGATGTCCGAGGCAGTGCAGTTTCTGGCACAGCATCCGTGTGAACGTTATCTTCAGTATAATCAGGAGCTTTTGATCGGAACCAGAAGACGGGAACTTTTAGACGAATTAAATCAATAGATGTCCGGTCGTCTACTGGACGAAACAGGAAAGATATGTTATACTTTTGCAATATATGGGTCTTGTTTCCATAAGGAGAGAGGGGGACAAAATGACACGACAGGAGGAACGCATCCGTGCAAGACGGCGTCAGAGACGCAGACAGGCGAGAATGGTGCGCCGCGTTGTTTTTGGAGTATGTCTGTTTATCATCCTGATCCTGTGTATTTACGGACACCACAATCATAAGCGGGTACTGTCGCTGCAGAGTAAGATCGACCGGCTGGAACAGCAGCTTAAGAAAAGCAAGTCGGACAGCAATGATCTGAAGAAGCAGTTGGATGAGCTGCAGAAGGAGCTGGAGCAGAAGCAGCAGGAGCTCGATAAGAAGGAGGCAGCCCTTTATGATGATCCGAATAAGCCAAATGTCTATATGACCTTTGATGATGGACCAAGCTCCAATACCGATACGATATTAGATACACTGGCGGCGAACAACATCCGTGCCACCTTTTTCTGTATTGCGCAGAAGGGGGAGGCGAATGAGAAGCGGTATCAGAGGATCGTAAATGAAGGTCATACGATTGGTATGCATTCCTACACTCATGAGTATGGAACCGTTTATGCCAGTCTGGAATCCTTTGAGCAGGATGTGACGCAGATCAGTGATTATATTTTTCAGATGACAGGCGTCCGACCGAAATATTACCGTTTCCCGGGAGGAAGCAGTAACATGGTCAGCAAGGTGCCGATGAAGGAATGTATCCGGTATCTGAACCAGAGTGGTCTGACGTATTTTGACTGGAACGCACAGAATGATGATGCAACCGGTAAATCCTACACTGCATCGCAGCTGGTGGAGCATGCCATGAAGAATGTCAAAACGGCGGGGGACAATGTGGTGCTTTTAATGCATGATGAGCAGACAAAGACTGCAACAGCCGAGGCATTGCCGACGCTGATCAAGAGGCTGAAAAATGCCGGTTATGATATATTGCCGATCACGGATAAGACACCTTTGGTACAGCATGTGTCAAAAGACTCCGTGAGCTGACAGCCGGGATCAATCAATAAGGAGGACATAACATGAGTGAATTTGAAGATGCAAATGTAGATAAGGATATACTCAGCCAGATCTTCGGTGACGATATTGCCGATGACAAGGACGATGAGAAGAAGGATGACAGTCTTTTCGCTGACAGCTCTGCCGGAGATAATGAAGACGAGGAGACGGCAGAAGCTGTTTCTGAGACAGAAGAGGAAGTATCAGCAGAGGATATCTTAAAGGATGCAACCGAGGAGGAAGAACCGGAGCCGGTTGAGGAAGAGCTTTCAGTTGAGGAGGTTCTGGAGACTGCCAGAGCGCAGAAGCCGGTTGAGGAGACAAAGGCACCGGTTAAGGCTGCACAGATTGATGTTGATGACGATGATGTGACGGTGATCACTAAGGGAACCACAATCAACGGTGGCATTTCTTCCGAGGGCTCTTTAGAGGTGATGGGTACGATCACAGGAGATGTTGACTGTCTTGGCAGAGTTGCCGTATATGGCACGATCTCCGGTAATGTATCGGCATCCGATGTGCTGGTTCAGACAAAACGTCTGGAGGGTAATATCAAGAGTGACGGCAATGTCGAGGTGGCAGAGGGAACGATTATTCTGGGTGATATCGAGGCAACCTCAGCAACCGTAGCCGGAGCTGTTAAGGGTAACATTGATGTGAATGGTCCTGTTATTGTGGATTCCACAGCAGTTGTACAGGGAAGCATCAAGGCGAAATCAATTCAGGTCAACACAGGAGCTGTTGTCGATGGATACTGTTCATTAAACTATGCAGGTGTAAATCTGGAAGAGTTTTTTGAAGATAAATAAGATATGGGGATGGACAAAGATTATGGCAAAGTATAAGAGAGTATTATTAAAATTAAGCGGTGAGGCACTTGCCGGTTCGAATAAGACAGGCTTTGATGAGGAAACCTGCCTTGGCATTGCGAGACAGGTGAAGCAGTTGGTCGATCAGGGGATCCAGATCGGTGTTGTAACCGGAGGAGGTAACTTCTGGAGAGGTCGTACCAGCAAGAACATTGACCGTACAAAGGCAGATCAGATCGGTACACTCGCTACAGTCATGAACTGTATTTATGTATCAGAGATCTTCCGCTCTGTCGGTATTAAGACAGCGGTTCTGACACCATTTGCGTGCAGCTCCTTTACAGAGCTTTTCTCAAAGGATCTTGCCGTTCATTATATGGAGCAGGGGGTTGTAACCTTCTTTGCGGGAGGCACAGGACATCCGTACTTCTCCACAGATACGGCTCTTGTTCTCAGAGCAGTGGAGATGGAGGTAGACATCATTCTGTCCGGCAAGTCGATCGATGGTGTGTATGACTCTGATCCGGCAGTCAATCCGGATGCGAAGAAGTTCGACGAGATCGATATCAATGAGGTCATCAATCAGCGCCTTGGCGTGATCGACCTGGCAGCAGCCGTATTGTGTATGGAGAATCATATGCCGATGATGATCTTCGGACTCAATGAAGAAAACAGTATCGTAAATACCGTCCGGGGAACCACTCACGGAACCCTTGTGACAGCATAATTATAATGGAGGATTACAATGAGCGTGGAATTAAAACAGTATGAAGAGAAGATGAACAAGACACTCGACAGCCTTTCAGGAGAGTATACAACAATCCGTGCAGGACGTGCCAATCCGCATGTGTTGGACAAGATTACCGTTGATTATTACGGAACACAGTCCAATCTGCAGGCAGTCGCTAACATTTCCGTATCGGAGGCACGCACCCTGGTTATTCAGCCATGGGAGGCAAGTCTGATCAAGGAGATCGAGAAAGCAATCCTTACCTCTGATCTTGGTCTGACACCGAACAACGACGGTAAGGCGATCCGTCTGACATTCCCGGAGCTTACCGAGGAACGCCGTAAGGATCTGGTAAAGGATGTCCGTAAGAAGGGTGAGAATGCCAAGGTTGCGATCCGTAACATCCGCCGTGATGCTAACGACGCGATCAAGAAGGAACAGAAAGCCAATGAGATCTCTGAAGATGAGGAGAAGACATTGCAGGATGATATCCAGAAGATGACAGATACCTATATCAAGAAGGTTGACGGCATGGTAGAGGATAAATCAAAAGAGATCATGACAGTATAAGATACCGGCAGGGATAGGCATATGTCTGTCCCTGTGTTTCCTTATATGGACAGATTATGAAAGGAACAAATTATGGGTGAGAATACAAAAGCAGTGCCGCGGCATGTCGCAATTATTCTGGATGGCAATGGAAGATGGGCGAAGAAGCGTATGCTTCCGCGCAATGCCGGACATGCAGCCGGCAGCAAGAACGTAGAGAAGATCTGTGAGGCAGCATGGAACATGGGAATTGAGTATGTTACGATGTATGCCTTTTCAACGGAGAACTGGTCCAGACCACAGGAAGAAGTCGATGCGTTGATGAAGCTTCTTCACAGCTACTTAAAGGACTGCATTAAGACCAGCAAAAAGAACAACATGCAGGTACGCGTAATCGGCGATATCAGCTGTCTGGAGCCGGAGCTGCAGGATAAGATCCGAGAACTGGAGGAGGTTTCCGCACAGAATACGGGACTTCATTTTCAGGTGGCTCTTAATTACGGCGGCAGAGATGAGATCCGCAGAGCTGTCCAGAAAATGGTACAGGATGCTGAGGATGGCAATTTGAAAGCTTCTGAAGTGACAGAGGATAAGATTGCGGATTATCTTGATACAAAGGATATTCCGGATCCGGATCTGATGATCCGCACCAGTGGGGAGCAGAGACTGTCCAATTATCTTTTGTGGCAGTTAGCTTACGCGGAGTTTTACTTTACAGACACACTCTGGCCGGACTTCAATAAGAAAGAGCTGGAGAAGGCAGTGGAATTTTATCAGACAAGAGACAGACGTTTTGGCGGCGTCTGATCAAAGAATTGGAGATTACTATGTTTTGGACAAGATTAGCAAGTGGAATTGTTCTTGTAGCAGTGACGATTGCATTGATGGTGAATGGCGGATGGCCATTATTCTGGGTAGTGACAGCGATTTCGCTGATCGGACTGTTTGAACTGTACCGTGTGGCAGATCTTCACAAGACACCACCGGCAGTGATCGGTTATATATCAAGCGTGGTTCTTGATATCCTCATATTAGACGGTTATTATGAATATTTAATATTATGGCTGATCCTGACGCTGATGGTTATGATGGCATGTTATGTGATCGCATATCCAAAGTATCATACGGATCAGATGACATTGTTGTTTTTCGGTCTGGTTTATGTGACGATCATGATGTCGTTTATTTTCAAGGTGCGTTATCTGGAGGGAGGTATCCTTACGGTATGGCTGATCTTTGTGGCATCGTGGGGATCTGATACCTGTGCGTACTGTGCAGGCAAGTTATTCGGAAAGCATAAGCTTCCGTCAAAGCTCAGTCCGAACAAGACAATCGAGGGATGTCTTGGAGGCATTATCGGTGCAGCGTTGATCGGATTTTTGTTTGCGCTGGCGTTTTATCGTCAGGAGACCGAATACTGGTGGCAGTTTGCATTGATCGGTGGAGTGGGATCCGTGATCTCACAGATCGGAGATCTCACCGCATCTGCGATCAAGAGAAATTATAATATCAAGGATTATGGTAAGCTGATTCCGGGTCACGGTGGTATTCTGGATCGTTTTGACAGCATTATCTTTACGGCACCGCTGGTATATCTGCTGGCAATTCTTTTATAGTAACAGTGTGCCTGTGGCGAAAATCCTGCGGGCGGGGAAAGGAATGTAAATAGTTATGAGACATTTGGCGATTCTTGGGTCTACCGGTTCGATCGGGACACAGACGCTTGAGGTTGTAGATAATAATGAAGATATGAAGGTAGTCTCTTTAGCTGCCGGAAGTAATATTGATCTGGTAGAGCAGCAGATCCGCAAGTATCATCCGGAGGTTGTATGCATCTATCAGGAGGATAAGGCAAGAGAGCTTGCGCGCAGAGTAACAGATGAAACTGTCTCTGTGCTTTATGGAATGGACGGACTGATCGCGTGTGCTACTGCAGCTTCGGCGGACGTGGTTGTTGCGGCTGTTGTCGGCATGATCGGAATCCGTCCGGTCATCGAGGCAATCCGCTGCGGCAAGGATATTGCGTTTGCCAATAAGGAGACGTTAGTGACGGCGGGTCATATCATTATGCCGATGATACGGAAGTATCAGGTGCTTCTGACACCGGTGGACAGTGAGCATGCAGCGATATTCCAGTGCCTGAACGGGGAACATCATGGTGAGATCGCAAAGATCCTGCTGACCGCCTCCGGTGGACCGTTCCGTGGCAGGAAGAAGGAGGAACTTGCCAGTGTAACGGTCGAGGATGCACTGAGACATCCGAACTGGACTATGGGGAGAAAGATAACGATTGATTCCTCTACAATGGTCAATAAAGGACTTGAGGTTATGGAGGCACGCTGGCTGTTTGATGTGGATTATGACCATATACAGGTAGTGATCCAGCCACAGAGTGTGATCCATTCGATGGTAGAGTTCGTGGATGGAGCTGTTATGGCACAGCTTGGCACGCCGGATATGAAGCTGCCGATCCAGTATGCGTTGACATATCCGCAGAGAAGAAATCTGCCGGGAGAGCGTCTTGATTTTTCGAAGCTGACCGATATCACCTTTGAAAAACCGGATCCGGATACATTTCGTGGTCTTTCGCTTGCTTATCAGGCGGGACGCGAGGGAGGCAGCATGCCGACTGTCTTTAACGCAGCCAATGAGAAGGCTGTGGCAATGTTTTTGAACCGTGAGATCGAATATTTGGACATTCCGCGGATCATCGAGGAGGCGATGATGGATCATCGTAAGATCGCAGATCCATCGCTGGAGGAGATCCTTGCGGTCGAAGCCGAAGTATATGCAAAAATAGAGAAGAGATAAGAAAGGCTGGTTGTTGGAATGAATATAGTTGCGGCATTATTGATATTTACCGTTATCGTAGTGATCCATGAGTTTGGGCATTTTCTGCTGGCAAAGAAAAACGGAATTGAGGTTACCGAGTTTTCCGTGGGAATGGGACCGAGACTCATTACGTTGTGCAAGACGAATAACGGCATGGTGTGCAAGCTCTTTTGCAGTCAGAAGCTGTTTGAGGAGAGAGAGGACTGGCAGCATATTACGAAGTATTCCTGGAAGCTGTTTCCAATCGGTGGCTCCTGTGCCATGGTTGGTGAGGACATGGAGGATGATTCCGAGAACTCCTTTAACAGCAAGGGTGTCTGGGCGAGATTTTCCGTTATCTTTGCGGGACCGTTCTTTAACTTTGTGCTGGCGTTTGTATTCTCGATCATTATCCTTGGCAATGCCGGAATCGATATGCCGGAGGTTGTGCAGGTTTCAGCAGGACAGCCGGGAGCTGCAGCCGGTATCAAGGAGGGCGATATGGTCAAGAGCATCGATGGACACAAGATCTCCATCGGGCGTGAGATCACCACATATCTGCAGCTTTATCCGTTAAGTGGTGATACCGTTGCGGTAAAGGTGCAGCGTGACGGTAAGGAGCAGACGATCAATATTGATCCGGATTATAAGACTTATCTTTTTGGCTTCGGCTATTCTTCCGATGAAAAGGTTAAACCGACGGTTTCCGATGTGACCGATAAGGGTGCCTTCCAGAAGGCAGGGATCAAGGCAAATGATGTGATCCTGTCTGTCAACGGTACCAGGGTTTCCAACTGTGAAGAACTGACCAAGGCAATGGAAACTGCCAAGAACGGCAAAGAGGTTACCTTTGAGGTTGACCGAAAGGGGAAGGAAATGACCTTCAAGGTGACACCAACGCCATATGAGGGCAAGACGCTTGGCTTTGTTGCCGGAAAAGACGAGATGAAGGGACCGGGAGCGGTTCTTAAATACAGTGTGATCGAGGTGAAATACTGGATCGAGACAACGGTTGCCAGTCTTGGTCAGCTGGTACGAGGTAAGGTATCCCGCAACGACGTATCGGGTGTCGTAGGTATTGTCGATGCCGTGGGCGGCGTGATCGACCAGAGTGTGGAGTACGGTGTGAAGGCAGTTATCATCAATATGCTTTACATGTCAGTGCTTTTAAGTGCCAACCTTGGTGTCATGAATCTGTTGCCATTGCCGGCATTAGATGGTGGAAGACTTGTATTTATTCTGATCGAGGCAGTGCGCGGCAAGCCGATAGACCGTGAGAAGGAAGGCTTCGTACATGTGATCGGTTTCTTCCTGCTGATGATACTGATGGTTCTGATCATGTTTAACGATATATGGAAGATAATTCACTAATCAGGGAGGGTGTGTGAAATGTACAGAGATCATACAAAAGTAGTTCATATTGGAGACTGTGCCATCGGAGGAGGAAATCCGGTGGCGATCCAGTCCATGACCAATACTAAGACAGAGGATGTCGCAGCAACCGTAGCCCAGATTCATACCTTGGAGGATCTGGGCTGTGATATCATCCGGTGCGCCGTGCCGACGATGCAGGCGGCTGAAGCGCTGGAGCAGATCAAAAAGCAGATCCATATTCCGCTGGTTGCAGATATTCATTTTGATTACCGTCTGGCGATCGCAGCCATGGAGCACGGTGCTGATAAGATCCGCATCAATCCGGGAAATATCGGTGATAATGACCGGGTGCGTGCGGTTGTGGATGTGGCAAAGGAGCGTAACATTCCAATTCGTGTCGGTGTCAACAGCGGTTCGCTGGAGAAGGAGTATATTGAGGAATACGGTGGTGTGACCGCGGAGGGCATTGTACGAAGTGCTCTTGGAAAGGTGAAGCTGATCGAGGATATGGGGTATGATAATCTGGTGATCAGCATTAAGTCATCGGATGTGCTGATGTGCATCAAGGCACATGAACTGATCGCGCAGAAGACGAATTATCCGCTGCATGTGGGGATTACAGAGTCCGGAACGGTCATGTCCGGCAATATCAAGTCGGCGATCGGACTGGGCAATATCCTGTATCAGGGAATCGGTGATACGATCCGCGTTTCCCTGACCGGAGATCCGAGTGAGGAGATCCGGTCTGCAAGACTGATCCTTCGCACGCTTGGGCTCAGAAAGGGCGGCGTGACCGTGGTATCCTGCCCGACCTGCGGCAGAACACAGATCGATCTGATCGGACTTGCCGGTAAGGTAGAGGATATGGTGCGTGACATGGATCTGGATGTTAAGGTTGCCGTGATGGGATGTGTTGTCAACGGACCGGGAGAGGCAAGAGAAGCAGATATCGGTATTGCCGGAGGTAAGGGTGAAGGTCTTCTGATCAAGAAGGGTGAGGTCATCAAAAAACTGCCGGAGGATCAGCTTCTGAATGCACTTCATGATGAGTTAATGAAAATGCAGAAGTAAAGAAGTATGAGGTGATAAGGAATGGAACAGACATTATTGGATACATTTGAAGGGCTCAAGATGACGGATCGTCAGAAGAACCTTTTTGCGGATGTGGTAGTGGATCGTGTCCGGCTGTTCCGTGGCAAGAAGATGATGTGTGTGGAGCTGAAAAGCAGCCACATCATTCCTTATCGGGAGATCCGCCTGATCCGTCACAATCTTGAAGCGGTGATGGGACCGGTGGGCTTTGATGTAAAGGTGGACGATCATTATAATCTGTCAGAGCAGTATCGTCCGGAGGACTTCTGGAAGGAATATCAGGACAGTGTGCTGGATATTCTGAAGGAGGATAATATTCTTGATTTCAATATCCTGTATCGTGGTCAGATCCGGATGGAGGGATCTGTGTTGTCGGTAAGCTGTGAGGATGACTCTATGTACCGGGCAAGACAGGACAAGCTGATCCACAAGCTGCAGGATATTTTTGCCCGTAAAGCAGGCTTTGATATTGATGTGGTCGTAGAGTATACGGAGCCGCCATCTTTAGAGGCACCATCCAAAGAGTACGAATATGTGCGTCTGGAGAACCGTCCGGCATCGCCGAAAGCACAGGCTTCAGGGAATGCACCGGAGCATAATGCAGAGGTTCCATGGGATGCTCCGGAGGGAAAGAAAGCTTCTGAAGCCGGAGCAAATCATGCGGATGAAGAGGCCGCTGCGGCTGCTGCGGCAGCAAGTGCGGCTATGCAGTCCGGCATGAACAGTGCACCAAAGGCACAGGCAGACAGTGGTGCCAAGAGCGGTGGAAATAGCAGTAATGCAGGCGGTTACGGAAACGGTGGCTATGGCGGCAGATCCGGCGGTTGGAAAAAGAAAGGCTTTTCCAGAGGCAATATTGATGAAGAATGCTTCTATGGTCGTAACTGTGAAGGAGATCATGTACAGATCACGGATATCCAGGATGAGATGGATGAGGTCGTGATCGAGGGTATGATCACCGGTGTGGAGGAGAAGGAGCTTCGTAGCGGCAAGATTCTTTTGATGTTTAATATCACTGACTTCACCGATACGATCTCTGTCAAGATCTTTATGCAGCCGGAGCAGTATGCGGAGATTGAGGACAGCGGCAAGATTAAAAAGAATGAATTTGTTATTGTGAAGGGAATGCCGCTTCGCGATAAGTTCAGCCATGAGATAAGCATCGGCTCCGTGCGCGGTATCAAGCCGGGTCATGATACGAGAGTATACCGTATGGATAATTATGAGGGCAGGAAGCGTGTAGAGCTTCATGCGCATACGCAGATGAGTGAGATGGACTCTGTTATGGACATTAAGGCATATGTCAAGACGGCACTCAAATGGGGACATAAGGCGATCGCGATCACCGATCACGGTGTGGTTCAGTCCTTCCCGGATGCAGATCATGCCTTAAAGCCGGATGATGATCTGAAGGTGATCTATGGTGTGGAGGCATATCTGGTCGATGACCTGATCGAGACAGTATCCAATGACAGAGGACAAAGCCTCAGTGATCCTTTCGTTGTATTCGATCTGGAGACAACCGGTATCGGGGCAAAGAATAATGAGATTATCGAGATCGGTGCTGTGAAGGTTGTCGATCAGACGATCGTGGACCGCTACAGCGTTTTTGTTGATCCGCAGCGACCGATTCCTTATAAGATCGAGCAGCTGACCGGCATCAATGACAGCATGGTCAAGGGAGCAAAACTGATCACAGAGATTTTGCCGGAGTTTCTTGCATTTTGTGAGGGCTGTGTCATGGTGGCACACAATGCCTCCTTTGATATGGGATTTATTCATCAGAAGGCGAAGGATCAGGGGCTTCAGACGGACTTTACGGTTGTCGATACCGTTTCCATGTCAAGAGCACTGCTGCCGCACCTTGGCAAGCACACCCTTGATCATGTCGCAAAGGAGCTTGGTGTGTCACTGGAAAACCACCACAGGGCAGTCGAGGACGCGGAGGCAACGGCAGAGATATTCCTGCGCCTCTGCAAGCGTCTGGAGGAGAAGCAGATCACGACGCTGACTCAGTTAAATGAGTTTGGCAGACCGACCGAGGAGGTCATCCGTAAGCTGCCATCGTATCATGCGATCATTCTTGCCAAAAATGAGATCGGCAGAGTGAACCTGTACCGTCTTGTGTCAGAGTCACATCTGAAGTATTTCAACCGGCGTCCAAAGCTTCCGAAGAGCCTGTATTTGAAGTATAAGGAAGGACTTATCATGGGCTCTGCCTGTGAGGCGGGAGAGCTGTACCGTGGTATTCTCGAGGGAAAGACCGACGAAGAGATCGACCGTCTGGTGCGCTTCTATGATTATCTGGAGATCCAGCCGCTTGGCAATGATGAGTTTATGCTGCGCGATAACGACAAATATCCACAGATCCAGGATGAGAATGATCTGATGGAGATCAACCGCCGTATTGTTGCTCTGGGAGAGGAGTATCATAAGCCGGTTGTTGCAACCTGTGATGTCCATTTTCTGAATCCGGAGGATGAGGTATACCGCCGCATCATTATGGCAGGAAAGGGCTTTTCCGATGCGGATCAGCAGGCCCCGCTCTTTTACCGCACAACGGAGGAGATGTTGTCTGAATTTCAGTATCTTGGCGCAGCAAAGGCAGAGGAGGTTGTGATCACCAACACAAATCTGATCGCAGACATGATCGATTATATTCATCCGTGCAGTCCGAGAAAATGTCCGCCGGAGATCGAAAATTCCGATCAGGATCTGCGTGATATCTGTTACAATAAGGCACATTCCATGTATGGAGAGGATCTGCCGGAGATCGTAACAGAGCGTCTGGAAAGAGAGCTTAATTCCATTATCAGCAATGGATATGCCGTTATGTATATTATTGCGCAGAAGCTTGTGTGGAAGTCGGTGGAGGACGGATATCTGGTAGGTTCCCGAGGCTCCGTTGGATCCTCCTTTGTTGCGACCATGGCGGGAATCAGTGAGATCAACCCGCTGCCGGCACATTATTACTGCGGCAAATGTCATTATTATGATTTTGATTCCGAGGAGGTGCGGGCATATGCCGGTTCTTCCGCCTGTGATATGCCGGATAAGAAATGTCCGGTCTGCGGGGAGATGCTGATCAAGGATGGACACGACATTCCGTTTGAGACCTTCCTTGGATTTAAAGGCAATAAGGAGCCGGATATCGATCTGAACTTCTCCAGTGAGTATCAGAGTAACGCACATGATTATACCGAGGTTATTTTCGGTGCCGGTCAGACCTTCCGTGCCGGAACCGTCGGAACGATGGCGGAGAAGACTGCATTTGGCTATGTCAAGAAGTATTACGAGGAGCACGGAGAGTCAAAGAGAACAGCGGAGATCGAGCGTATCGCCAGCGGCTGTGTCGGTGTCAGACGTTCGACCGGACAGCATCCGGGTGGAATCGTTGTTCTGCCGGTAGGAGAGGAGATTTACACCTTCACGCCGGTGCAGCATCCTGCCAATGATATGAAGACAAGAACCATCACGACCCATTTCGATTACCATAAGATCGATTCGAACCTTTTGAAACTTGATATTCTGGGACATCAGGATCCGACAATGATCCGAATGCTGGAGGATCTGACCGATGTGGATGCGGCAGCGATCCGTATGGATGATCAGGATGTGCTGTCACTGTTTGAGTCACCGCGGGCTCTCGGCATTACGCCGGAGGACATTGGAGGCTGTAAGCTGGGAAGTCTCGGACTTCCGGAGCTTGGCACCCATTTCGTAATGAACATGCTTGAGCAGACGAAGCCGAAGAGCTTCTCTGATCTGGTGCGTATTTCCGGTCTGTCGCATGGAACGAATGTATGGCAGGACAATGCGGAATATTTCATTTCGCAGGGCTATTGTACACTGTCTACGGCAATCTGTACCCGTGATGATATTATGACATATCTGATCCGTATGGGTGTCGAGAATGAGCGTTCCTTCAAGATCATGGAGAGCGTGCGTAAGGGAAAGGGTCTCGACGACAGTATGATTGCCGATATGAAGGCGTGCGATGTGCCGGACTGGTATATTGAATCCTGTCAGCGTATTAAGTACATGTTCCCGAAGGCACATGCGGCTGCGTATATTATGATGGCGATGCGCGTGGCGTGGTTTAAGGTACACCGCCCGCTTGCCTATTATGCGGCATATTTCAGTATCCGCGCGACTGCCTTTAACTATGAGTTAATGTGTCTTGGCAAGGAGCGGCTGGAATACTACATGGCTGATTACAACAAACGGTCTGACAGCCTGACCGATAAAGAGAAGTCCACCTTGGAAGATATGAAGATCGTGCAGGAGATGTATGCGAGAGGCTTTCAGTTTGTCAAGATCGATCTCTATCAGTCAAAGGCAACCCGTTTTCAGATCATCGATAATAAGCTTATGCCGTCCTTCTCCTCCATCGACGGTCTTGGCACCGTGGCGGCGGAGATGATCGAAGCAGAAGCGCAGAAAGGAAAATTCCTCTCCAGGGAGGACTTCAAAAACCGCTGCAAAGTCAGTGCAACCACGGTCGATGCCATGGCAGAGCTTGGTCTGCTCGGCGATATGCCACACACCAATCAGATGTCACTCCTCGACTTCATGTAGTAAAGAAATTATGTACGGGAGTCAATAAAAAAAGAGCGGATGCAAGCTTGCTTGTAAATCCGTTCTTTTTTATTGGCTCAGCCGTATAGGCTGGGGCTTCCAACAACCTCAGACGAAAGTCCGCGGATTGTGCGGCGGTCTGTGGTCTGTTGGGAGTCCCCCGTACATAGTGTCCCATGTTTCTATAATAAATTATTCTTCGCTTTCCGCCGTCATCGGTTCAAATGTGCGGCGGGCATTCTGTTCCTTCTTCCTCTGGCTTGCATTTTTCATGGCTTCCTGACGGAAATAATCCTGCGCACAGAGCTTTTTCTTGCCGCGCAGATCCTGCTTGCGGTAGGTGCCGTCCGGCTGCATGATATGTGCTTTCAATGTATCCTGAAGCTGGATAGTAAGGATATGGATCACCTCAGCCTTCAGTGTCTCGTCCTCCACAGGGAACAAGATCTCCACACGCTTATCCAGATTTCGAGGCATCCAGTCGGCACTTCCCATATAGACCTCCTCATGTCCGTTATTATGGAAATAGAAGATACGGCTGTGCTCCAGAAAATCACCGACGATCGAGCGGACATGGATATTCTCGCTGACACCAGGGATTCCGGTCTTTAAACAGCAGATACCACGGACAACCAGATCAATCTGAACACCGGCGGCGGAAGCCTCATAGAGAGAAGCGATGATCTTTGCATCACACAGGGAGTTCATTTTCGCTTTGATAAATGCCTTCTTACCGGCTTTGGCAAACTCTGTCTCACGTTCGATCATCTCAGTGAAGCGGTCGCGCAGCCACAGCGGTGCAACGGCAAGCTTGTTCCAGACAGCAGGCTCAGAGTAACCGGAGAGCATGTTAAAGACAGCCGTTGCATCCTCGCCGATCGCCTTGTTGCAGGTGAGAAGACCCATATCGGTATAAAGCTTTGCAGTACTATCGTTATAGTTTCCGGTTCCGAGATGAACATAACGGCGGATACCGTCCTCCTCACGTCGTACAACAAGTGTGATCTTGCTGTGTGTCTTTAAGCCGACAAGACCATAGATAACATGGCAGCCTGCCTGCTCCAGCTTTCTGGCCCAGATAATATTATTTTCCTCATCGAAACGTGCCTTCAACTCGACAAGAACCGTAACCTGCTTGCCGTTCTCGGCAGCTGCAGCAAGCGAAGCGATGATCGGAGAGTGGCTGCTGACACGGTACAGTGTCTGTTTGATCGCCAGTACATCCGGATCCTTCGCAGCTTCCCGGACGAAATTGACTACCGGATCAAAGCTCTCATATGGGTGATGCAAAAGCACATCATGATTGCGGATCTGAGTGAAAAGGTTCTCCTCACTGTTCAGCCATTTTGGCTGCTGTGGTGTGTATTTCGGTACTTTAAGCTCATCGTAGCCCTCCATGCCGGAAAGCTTCATCAGGAAGGTGAGGTCGAGTGGCCCGTTGATATGGAAGATATCGTCTTCCTTAATATGGAGCTCCTTTTTGAGAACCTTTAACAGCTTTTTGTCCATGCCTTCCTCAACCTGCAGACGGATCGCCTCGCCCCACTGGCGGCGCTTGATCTGTTTCTCAATCTCCATTAAGAGATCGGCGGCCTCATCCTCTTCGATCGTCAGATCGGCATTTCTCATGACACGGTATGGAAATGCGCATAATACCTCGTAATTCATAAAAAGGCGGTGGATATTGCGCTCAATGATCTGTTCCAGCATGATATAAGTGCGGTCAAAGCCCTCCTCGGATGGGATCTCAACCACGCGTGGCAGACCGGAAGGAACCTGAACCGTCGCAAAATCCGTATCGGCAGTGCCGTCCTTTTTGGAGTTGTTGTGGGTGATGTAAAGCTCCCGGAAATGACCGTTTCCGGAGTGATCGCTATCTGTTGTTTTCATTTTAAGGATCGCACCGATATTTAAGGAACGGTTGCGGATCAGAGGGAAAGGTCTTGAAGAATCCACTGCCATCGGCGTCAGCACCGGATAAACCTCGGATTTAAAATAATCATCCACGAATTTTGCCTGCTTGCGGCTCAGATCCTCATGATGGGAAAGGATGGTAATGCCCTCTCTTTTGAGGGCTGGGATCAGACTGTTATTGTAGGTACGATACTGATCCCTCATAAATTCATGGGTAACCTTGCTGATCTCCTCTAACTGTTTGGAAGGAGTCATACCGGCAATGTCCTTTTTGTCGTACTCGGCGTGTACCATATCTTTTAAGGATGCCACACGCACCATATAAAATTCATCCAGATTGGATGCGGTAATGCTCAAGAATTTCAAACGGTCCAGAAGAGGAATCGTCTTATCCTGCGCCTCTCCCAGAATACGATAATCAAAGGAGAGCCAGCTTAATTCTCTATTATAGAAATATTGTGGTTTTAAATAAATCGATTTATTCATGGTTGCCTCCGTTCTTTGCTTTGGTGGAATCTGCATGCTTCGGTGTCATTGTCTTTTTCTGTTTGAGGATCGGCTGGATACCGAATACCTCTTCGAAAAAGTCGGAGTGGTTCCGGAAAATTCCCTGTTCCAGTGTGATGTCATATAAAGTCGATCCGGTGATCGTTAGTGTCTGGCGGCGAAGGGACGTCGTGATCGCTGTAAACTTCTGCTTGTGGCTTCGATCCATGGCATCGGCAAGACGCAGGATCGCGTTGAGCTTCGCAATACGCACATAATCCTCCTTATCAAAGCCATCCTGCAGCTCGCTGTATTCCGGAAAATAATCCCGCAGATACCGGACAGCCGTAGCAACGATCACACGCTCCTTGTGGGAAATGCCGATCAGCTCGGTCGACATAATGATCTTGTAGGAGTTTTCGCCGACCTCGTTCAGATTGATAAAGCTGCCGCAGTTGTGCAGGATGACAGCAATCTGCAGAAGCAGACGGTCATGCTTTGTCATGTTCTGCTGGCGCTTGACCGCATCGAAAATCTTCAGTGCCGCATTTTCCACATATTCGCAGTGATTCCGGCTGTAATCATAGCGTGCTGCCGTGCTTCGTGCCGTATGAATGATATCCTCCAGAAAGCTGTGTGCCGGAGTGATGCGTTCCTTACGCTCCGCAAAGTCGGCAGCCATGCCTTCACAGAGAGTGATACCGGACAGCCACATCTGCTCCGCACCGGTCTCCTCAAAAATATTATGATAGATCATCGCTGTCGGAAGCAGGAGAGATGCCTGATCGACAGAGGTATTTAATTCCTTTGCCAGATCCTCCGGGTGCTGGGACGAGATCGCTTCGTAAAATTCATCATATTCCTGACGGCTGACAGAATCTTTCTTCTTGCCCTTGCTGTCTGTCGGCTGCAGGTGTCCGAAATTATGGACAGTGAGATATTTCACAAAGGTTCTGAGCTGATTGCCGACCGCAATGATATTCTTGATCTTGTGATCCTTCAGATACAGCTCGGAAAATGTATGCAGATCATTGGAAATATATTCGTACACCAGATTCTGATAGTTGTCGGTGTGCTTCTGCATATCCTGCAAAAACTCCTGAATACGAAGGGAGCCAAGCAGGATATTCTGCGTGCAGATCAGATTATTCTTGTCGAAGAGGGAAAGCTGCATACTGCCGCCGCCGACATCGACCAAAAGAGTACCCTTCTGGATCAGACGATGAAAGGAATTCTCCTTAAAGGCGATGGATTTGTAGCAAAGATAACGCTGCTCGGAGTTGCTTAGGATCTTGATCCTAAAGCCCGTGCGCTGCCGCACCTGATCCAGCACGATCAGATTGTTGTCTGCCTCACGAAGGGCACTGGTGCTGGCGATCATGTAATCGGAGATGCCGTATTCTTTCATCTTCTCCTTAAAGCCGTTTAATATGGTACAAAGCTTATCAATGGAATGATAGCTGATATGTTTCGTTGAGTAGGTTTCATATCCAAGACGGGCGGTATGATGGACATAGTCCAGTTCGCGGATCCCGAACTTTTTGGATACTTCATAGATACGCAGGGATGTCTCGTGGGAACCCACGTCGATCGCTGCAAAGGTAGTGACTGCCATATCTGAAATCCTCCTTGCCGGTCGTAATGTAATAATGATGGAATTGTCCCTGAAAAGCAGATTCGGGGTAAAATGCCATCTGTTATTATTGTACGTTATTTTCGGGAAAATAACTAGCGTTTTTGGCGGATAATTCGACATTTTACAGTACCTTCAAAAGAATTTACCCAATGTTTACAAAAGGCTGGATTTTTTGAGACAGAAATAGTATTATCTATAGATATACGATGGTGGAAAGGAAGTACAGATATGAAGACAGCAGATTTTGATTATGACCTCCCTCAGGAGCTGATCGCGCAGGATCCACTGGAGCAGAGAGATTCCTCCAGACTTCTGATCCTCGATAAGGAGACCGGGGAGAGGACACACAAGATCTTTCATGATATTATCGATTATCTTCACGAGGGAGACTGCCTTGTGATCAACAATACTAAGGTCATCCCGGCTCGTCTGATCGGAGAGCGTGAGGGGACCGGCGGCAAGGTCGAGGTTCTGCTTTTGAAGCGCAGATCGGACAACGTCTGGGAGACACTGGTAAAGCCCGGTAAGAAGGCAAGACCGGGGATGCGTTTATCCTTCGGCGGCGGACTTTTGCACGCCGAGGTGCAGGAGGTTGTGGACGAGGGCAACCGCCTGATCCGGTTTGAGTATGAGGGCATTTTTGAGGAAATCCTCGATCAGCTCGGACAGATGCCGCTGCCTCCGTATATCACGCATCAGCTCAAGGATAAGAACCGCTATCAGACGGTATATGCCAAGTATGAGGGATCGGCGGCAGCACCGACGGCAGGACTTCATTTTACGGAGGAGCTGCTTGAGCAGATTCAGGCAAAGGGGGTTAAGATTGCCAGAGTCACGCTTCATGTCGGACTTGGAACCTTTCGACCGGTCAAGGTGGAGGATGTGACAGAGCATCATATGCACACGGAGTTTTATCATGTGTCTGAGGAAGCGGCGGACATCATTAATGAGACGAAGAAGCAGGGTGGCAGAGTGATCTGTGTCGGTACGACAAGCTGCCGTACGATTGAGTCAGCTGCGGATGATCAGGGAATCGTGCATGCCACAGAGGGGGATACGGATATTTTCATTTATCCGGGATATCAGTTTAAGGTATTGGACTGTCTGATCACGAACTTTCATCTGCCGGAGTCAACGCTTCTGATGCTGGTTTCCGCACTGGCAGGCAAGGAAAATATAATGGCAGCTTACAGGGAAGCCGTAGAGATGAGATATCGCTTCTTTTCCTTTGGAGATGCCATGTTCATAAAGTAATGATACAGAAAGGATATGGTGAGTATATGGACAAGCATTATGATGGCGAGCAGCCAAGACTGCGCAAAACATTGTTATTCATTTACAATCCCATGGCAGGTAAGGAGCAGATCAGGAATAAGCTGGCAGATATCATCCAGGTGTTCTGTGAGGCAGATTTCATTGTGACACTGATGGCAACAAACCGGCAGAATGATGCGAAAAACGCAGTGATCGAGTACGGCTCCAGATATGATTATGTTGTCTGTTCCGGGGGAGACGGCACAATGAATGAGGTGGCAAATGGCATGATGCGTCTTCATGAGAAGCCGATCTGCGGTTATATTCCGGCAGGCACGGTCAATGATTTTGCCTCCAGCTTAAGGATACCGAAGATCATGCGTCATGCGGCAGAGCTGGTGACACAGGGAAAGGTATTCCGCTGTGATCTGGGTTCCTTTAATGACAAGTTTTTCACTTATGTGGCAGGCTTTGGTGCATTTACTGAGGTGTCCTACACAACGCCGCAGGAATGGAAGAACATGCTTGGAAAAACCGCTTATTTCATAGAGGGACTGAAGCATCTGGCAGAGATCAAGCCACATCATATGCGGATCACTTACGATGACGGTGTGGTGGAGGATGATTTTGTGCTGGGACTTGTCAGTAATTCCGTGTCCGTGGCAGGATACAAGGCATATCAGAAGGAAGACATCAAGATGGATGACGGTCTGTTTGAGGTGCTTTTCATCCGCGATCTGAAAAATGCACTGGAGCTGCAGGAGGTGCTCAATGCCCTTCTTACCAAGCATCTGGATGCGACAAAGATGTTTCGATGCAGCAGCCGGCATCTTCACATTGTCAGTGATGATGAGGTACAGTGGACGCTTGACGGCGAGGATGGCGGAAGCTGGGATGAGGTAGATTTGTTTAATCACCAGCAGGTACTTCCGATCATCTGCGGAGATGAGGCACTGGAGGATATTTCTTCCCAGATGGGAGAGGAACCGGTATAACAGCGTGTAAATTGGATATGAGATCGACATAAGATAACCCGGAGGAAGCTCCGGGTTAATTTATACATTATGATATCAGGAATTATCCGGCTAGGACAGCTCCGCAATCCGGGAGACACCGACATAGATATCGCTGATGCGGTACCAGGTCGGATAGTCGACAACACCGGTCTGTGGCAGATGAAAGACCTTCTGGAAGGCTTTTACGGCATTGGCGGTATCCTCGCCGTAAACACCGTCCGCAGCGATCTTCGGGATCAGCGGATAGCCTTTAGAAATGGTGTTTAACTGATTCTGGAGCTGGCGCACCTTCTCACCGGTTGAGCCGATCGTCAGATCGTAGCCCGGCCATGAGGCAGGAATTCCGGAAATTTCCTCTGACGAATTGATAAAGACCGAATCTCCATAGAAGCGCCGCAGGATCTCGATTGCCGAATAACCCTGATCTCCCAGTGCTCTGGATTCCCACTGGCGCATCCAGCGCGGACAGGAAACGCGTTTTCCGTCGCAATATTGCGTGAAAAGAGGTTGCGTAATATTTGGTCTCGATATATAATTGGAAAATATCGTATCAACTGCCTGAGAGATGCTTTCAAAGATATTGCGGCCGGGTATAAACTTCTGGTCATAGGCGGTTGAGCTGGTGATCGTGAAATCGTATCCACGATTGCGGTACCATTCCGTATAAACACGGTTTAATGTTATGGACTGTATTGCCAGAATATTGGCAAGCAGCGTTGCTTCCGGCCAGGTGGCATAGATTTCGCTGGATGCAACATTTTTGATGTAATCCTTATATTTTACATAATAGTTCTGCGCTCCGGAGTCGCTTGGCGGACCGTCATGCACGATTACATATTCGGGGGATGGAGTGCGATAGAGAACGGGGGAATATTATGAAGGAACAATCATCCCGCAGGGAATTAAAATGGTCGAGACTTGACAATACGGCAAATCTGTTTCCGGTGATCGCAACGGAGCGGATGACCAATGTCTATCGTCTGTCTCTGACCTTGGAGGAGAAAGTTGATCCGGTGATTTTACAGCAGGCACTGGACAAGATCCTGCCTCTGTTTGATCTGATGAATGTCCGGCTTCGAACCGGGGCATTCTGGTATTATTTTGAGACGAACCGCAAGCCGGCGCCGCGCGTGGAAAAGGAAACGGAGTATCCCTGCCGCAAGATGGAGCCGCAGTTAAATAACCAGTATCTGTTCCGTGTCAGCTACTATAAAAGACGTATCAATCTTGAGGTGTTTCATGTGCTGGCAGATGGCATGGGCGGCGTGACATTTTTGAAGGAATTAGCCTGTCAGTATCTGCGTCTGGCGCATCCGGAGCTTTGCAGCCGGGTTGGCGATCATTTGTCGGAGCAGACATCGCTTAACACGGAGGACAGTTATCTGAAGAACTTCCGGAAAGGGCAGCCAAAGGGTTACAAGTCCAAGCCGGCATTTCATATGAATGGTGAGAAGCTTAAGGACGGAGCGTTTGGGGTGATCCAGGGATATCTTCCTCTTGATCAGGTCAAAAGAGCAGCCCATGAGCGCAGTGTGAGTATCAACGAGTATCTCGCAGGCGTGTATGCCTACAGTATCTACAGGGAATGCCTTCACGGCGCGGTGTCAGACAAGCCGCTGGTGCTGTGTGTTCCGGTAAATCTAAGACCGTATTTTGAATCGATCACGACGAGAAACTTTTTCGGAATGGTTAGTGCAGCCTTCGAGCCGGATCATGAGGACTATTCGAGAGATGAGATCGAGCATATAATTGTGGAGTCCTTGCGGGCGCAGATCAACAAGGAGAATCTGGAAAAGCTGTTTTCATATAATGTGTCCAATCAGAAGAATCTCATGCTGCGTGCCGTACCACTTATTCTGAAAAAAATCGTGATGCAGTGGGTTTATCAGGTCAGCGCCAGAGCAACGACAACGACACTGACCAATCTGGGCGTGCTGAAGGTGGATGAGGAATATCAGCCGTATATCCGACATTTCTCGGCGATCCTGTCCGTTTCGCAGGGACAGAATACAAAGATGACGATCTGCTCTTACGGGGGAGAGATGGTCATTACTTTCAGTTCGATTTTAAAAGACGTCTCTGTACAGAAACGGTTTTTCCGGACATTGGCAGAGGATGGCATACAGCCTGCAGTAGAGAGCAATCTGTAAGAAAAGGGGTGAGACTGTGAAGTGTTGTAAACGATGTGGCATTGAAGTTCTGGGGAATCGGGAGGTGTGCCCTCTGTGTAACAGTGTTCTTCATCGGGAAGAGCCTGAGAACAGGGTGCGTGATACAGAGGAGGACAGTTTTCCGGATATTGCGGCAAAGCACAGAGTGCGCCGTCAGATTTTCTGGATCGCCACATATGTCTGTGTCATTCTGGAAGCATTGTTTTTGTTCCTGAACCGGCTCTTTTCACCGGGCGTGCGTTGGTCTTTGATCACCGGAGTGGCAGCCGCATATATTTTATCAAGTCTGTGGCAGATGTTAAGCCGCCGCAAGGGACATATTGTAAAGATTTATTTTCAGGCTGCTGCTGTATTTGTTCTGCTGGCGGGTATTGATTATTCCCTGGGCTTTCAGGGCTGGTCGATCAGATACGGACTCCCCTGCGTGCTGCTTGCGCTTGCTGTGATCATTCTGGTCTGCATGATCGTGAATTTCGCCAACTGGCAGAATTATCTGACGATGCAGATATTTATGGTGCTTTTCAGTCTTGGATATCTGATCTATTCGGTTGTAGGCAGAGGCGGCAACCGGATCCTTTCGTGGATCGTGTTTGGAACGTATCTGACACTGTGGGTGATGACGATGATCTTAGGCGGGCGGAAAGCGGAAAATGAGGTCCGCCGCAAATTTCATTTATAATACAAAGGAGGATGCATGAGCGTAAAAGGAAAGATTGTCACTGATATGATTCGTTTCTTTACTTCCCAGAAAATGCTGGGACCAAAGATTCAGGACGGAACACTTCGCAAAAATCTGGTCGAGCCGCCATGGCACTGCCCGGACGAGTACCTGAATCTGCCTATTCATATGCGACAGTTTGAAATGGAGCTTCTCACACCGAAGGCCGCCGACAATGGAGAGGTTGTGCTGCAGCTTCACGGCGGCGGTTATATTGCAAAGATCCGGAATGCGTACCGGGATTTCGCTGTCCGCTACAGTAAGATCGACCAGTACCGCGTGCTGTCGGTCGATTACCGCGTGGCACCGCAGCATCCGTATCCGGCGGCATTTCAGGATGCCCTCGAGGCATACCGCTGGCTTTTGTACTCCGGCTTCAGCGGTGACCGCATCATTCTTGCCGGAGATTCGGCGGGCGGCGGACTCGTATTGGCACTTGCCATGTATCTGCGCGATCAGAGTATGCCGCTTCCCAAGAAACTTGTGATGATGTCGCCGTGGACGGATCTGACCGCATCGGGTCCTTCCTATCAGGAGAATTATGAGAATGATCCTCTTTTTGGCAATACAAGGGAGAGCATGATCTACAACGGCGAATATGCCGGCAAACAGGATCCGAAGCTTCCGTATATCTCTCCGTTGTTCGGAGATTTTCACGGGCTTCCGCCAATGCTGTTCCAGGTGGGAAGTCTGGAAATGCTTCTGAGCGATTCTGTCCTTGCGGCGCAGAAGGCGAAGGAGGCAGGCTGTGATGTGACACTGACTGTGTATCAGGACATGTTTCATGTATTCCAGCTCAGCATGGATAAGCTGGCGGAGTCGAGAGCGGCGTGGGATGAGGTGGCAGCATTCCTTGGTAAATGATGATAGAAATATATGATATGAAATTTCAATCAAGAGGTATGTCCTGATTTTGGGACATACCTTTGTTCAGGTGTAGGAAAATGCTCGTAACGTGGTGGAACCCAAGGGCAAAACGCTGGTTTTGCCCTTGGGTTCTACATCTGATCTTTGATGGATACAATATAATGATATTGGTAAAAGGATATCGGATTGGAATGAAAGAAGAGAATCAATATGAGGATGCTGTCTTTGAGGGCAATTTCGAGGGATACGACGTCTATGTCTCTTATGCCACAGACGGACTTGATATGGAGGAAGCCTATGCGTTGTATCAGGAGGCATGCAACAGCATTTTGTATCGCAGTCTTGCACAGATGGCACAGGAGGGGAAAGAATGATCCGGTGCGCCTTATACCTGCGCCTGTCCAGAGAGGATGGCGAAGGAGAGAGTAACAGCATTCAGAGCCAGCGCATGCTGTTATTACAGTATATGAAAGAGCAGGAACAGATGGAGTGTGTCGGTGAGTGGATCGATGACGGTATCAGCGGCAGCCACTACGAGCGTCCCGGCTTTCAGGCAATGATGGGCGCTGCACAGAGAAGAAAATTTGATTGTATCCTGTGCAAGGACTTGTCGCGTCTTGGAAGAGAATATATTCAGACAGGCTATTTGCTGCGGGAGATCCTGCCACGGCTGGGGATCCGTCTGATTGCCGTGGCAGATCATTACGACAGTGAAGATACCGGTTTTATGGAGGATTCCCTGCTGATGCCGGTCATGAGTCTGATGAATGATGCGTATTGCAGAGATATTTCCAGAAAGGTACGGTGGCAGCAGCGGACAAAACGGATGATGGGGGAATATATCGGTGCATTTGCCTGCTATGGATATCAGAAAAGCAGCGAGGATGCGCATGTGCTCGTCATTGATCCGGAGGCGGCGGAAATTGTCCGTATCATTTATCTGCTGCGGCTTGGCGGTATGGCAGCAGAAAATATTGCCGGTGTCCTGAATATGGGACAGATCAAAAGCCCGTATGAATATAAAAAAATGCAGGGAAGTCATTATCACTCCGGGTTTGTTCCGGAAAACAACGGACAGAAGGAAAAATTCTGGACACCACAGACCGTGCGCCGAATCCTTTCTAATTCCATGTATACAGGTGTAATGATTCAGGGAAAAGATCAGAAGCTCAGCTACAAGCTTCAAAAACGCGTTGCACTTCCGAAGGAGAAGTGGATCTGTGTAGATGGTGTGCTCCCGGTAATCATTCCGAAGTGGGTCTATGAGAGGATCCGGAAGCTTCAGACGAAACGGATCCGTTGTCAGAAAGGGAATGTGTTCTGTACCTCCTTCGCCGGATATGGTCTGAATGCAAAGGAGCAGGAAACGGCACAGAAATGGCTGCAGCAAAAGATGACACAGTTTCCCGGTGGAATTGCCGATCATGAGCCATGGTTGAAACGGTTGTGGGTAGTTTTGTTTGTAGAGGAAATTCATGTGGTTCGGCAGGGGGGGAGGGCTGGAGAGGCAAGGAAAGTAAATGCAACCCAGCAGGTGGACATGAAAGAATAATAAGTGCAATCTGGCAGATGGAACTAGTCGGAAACGAAAGAATAATAAATGTGATCCGACAGACGGAACGGGCTGAGGATAGAATAACAAATAGATCCGGAGTGACAAGAAAGGTGGGGAGAGAATGGAGTATCTGGTTGGAATTTACGCCCGCTTGTCCGTAGAGCATGGCAATGCCAAGGACAACAGCATACAGAATCAGATCCGACTGGCGAAGCAATGGCTGGAAGAGCAGAACGCCAAGCTGGCTCAGAAAAAAGTACGGTGCGAAAGCTTGAGTGAAAAACAAAAGGAAGAAGAAATTTGCGTAGCGGATCGTTGCAGACTTCAGGATATTTATGTGGACAGTGGCTGCAGTGGAACCACATTTCGCCGCCCGCAGTTTCAGCGGATGCTTGAAGATGCACAGGAGGGGAAGATCAACTGTATTGTGTGTAAGGATGCTTCCCGGATTGGCAGAGATTATCTGCGAACCGGTGAATATCTTGAGAAAATTTTCCCGCTGATGGGAGTGCGCGTAGTCTGTGTCAGCGATGGATACGACAGCGGGCGTGAGATGCCGGGAAGCCTCGCCGGTAACCTGAAAAATCTTATGAACGAATGGTATGCAAAGGATATCGGAAGAAGGGTACGTCTTGTCAAACAGCAGAAGAAGGCGCAGGGATGTTATCTGGGGAGCAGAGCGCCTTATGGCTGGCAGATTATTTACTGCGATGGAAGAAGGGGACTTGAAAAGGATCCGCCGGCGTATGAGGTGATCAAGCAGATGGCACAAAGGCGGCAGCAGGGGATGAGTTATCGGCAGATCGCGGGGTGGCTGGAGCAAAACGGGGTCAATACACCGGAACATTACCGGAGGACCGGTGAGGTGTATCGGTTTGAATATGGTGAGAAACAGCGACAGACCTGGGAGGCATCGGGGGTACGCCGTATTCTTTTATCACACACCAGAGGGGATTACCACACGACTTAATACGATCTCACCCGTTTCGCTGACATCCTTGACCTCACTCTCCGGAATCTTCGGCGGGTAATCGCCGTACAAGGTGTGTGGTGGAATCACATAAAGTACACTGTTATCATTCGGCGTCTCAAACTGCGGAATCAGGGAAATATTCTGCAGTGCCGTCTGCCCTGACAAGATTTCCGCTCCGGAGATCACCGTCGGTTCAAAGCCGGGAGCGGTGATCCTTAGATTAAATACTGAATAAGGCTGTGCGGCTTCCGGCTCAAGGCTGTATTCGAGCGGCGGTGCCGGCAGATCAATGGTATCGGTCTGACCATTGGAATCCGTGGAAAGCTCATCAATCACATCCTCCGGTTCATTGCTGTCCGTGATCTGTACCGTGGCTCCCGACACGGCGCGCGAGCTGATCATCGAACTGACATTTACAAGCAGCCTTCCGGTATCCGGGCGGTCCTGCTGCATGGCATATAATTTAGACATACTACTCCTCCATATAAAAAGAATCTCCTCTTTATAGTATGGCGAAAAGAAAGAGAGGTGAATGAGGGATTTTGACATATCACGAAGTTCGGGTTAAAATAGCAGAAAAGAAAGCCTGTAATCATTTTGTAGGTTGCGAGAAAGGAAAATTGATACCAATGGAAACAATAAAGATTAAATATTTTACGGACAAGATCGACAAATTGGAGTATATTGATGGAAAGTCTGACTGGATCGATCTGCGCGCGTCGGAGGACGTGATACTGAAGGCGGGAGATTTTGCTCTGATCCCTCTGGGAGTGGCAATGGAGCTTCCGCAAGGATACGAGGCACATATCGTACCGCGCAGCAGCACATACAAGAACTTCGGAGTCATTCAGGCAAATCACTGTGGCATTGTCGATGGCTCTTACTGCGGTGATAATGATATGTGGAGAATGCCGGTGATCGCTATGCGGGACACCGAGATTCATGTAAATGACAGGATCTGTCAGTTCCGTATTATGAAAAATCAGCCTCAGATTCAATTTGACGAGGTGGACAAGCTGGCCGGAAAGGACAGAGGAGGCTTTGGAAGTACAGGAAAGCAGTAAAACAATATGTAAATAACTAAGACTTCCCATACCTCAAATTGATGTATGCCCATAATATTTCTCATGTCCGGAAAATAAATTATGAATTTTGCCTGAAAAATCAGTTGATCCGTGAAATATGACTAAAAAATTGACGCAGATCAGTAGGATTTCCGAAAAATCTTTGCTTTGC
>ENA-ORMX01000150-ORMX01000150.1-human-gut-metagenome-genome-assembly--contig:-NODE-150-length-50729-cov-7.355883_pt1 | contig 50729 bp, 46 predicted proteins | sample MGYA00242108_ERZ509007 | MGnify/ENA primary metagenome ERZ509007 (study PRJEB26280, sample SAMEA2338745) | human gut metagenome | biome: human gut; feature: human-associated habitat; material: faeces...
TAGCTTAAATTTTTATTAAAAACAACCTAAGCTATGACTATATTATACGAGGAGTAGAAATATTATGGAAATCAATGCAATGATTAACCGCATAAATGCATTAGCCAAAAAGAAAAAAACCTCCGGCCTGACGCCGGAAGAATTGGCAGAACAAAAGGAGCTGTACAAGGAATATCTGGCCAACATCCGCAGCCAGCTGAAGGCACAGCTCGATAACATCGAAGTAGTCGACGAGCTGCCGGATAAAAAACAGCTGCACTGATGGCTGCTATCCTGTCGCCATCCATGCTGGCTTACGAGGACGATTTTCTGCTGATTATCGATAAGCCTGCAGGCATGCTGGTGCACCCCACTGTCAGCGAGCGTGGCACTACGCTTTACGATTACGTCAAAGCATATTATGAAGTCAACGGCATTAATGCCGGTATACATCCCGTATCGCGCTTAGACCGCAACACCTCCGGTCTGGTTATTTTCGCCAAAGAGCCTGTTGTACAGCACTGGCTGAGCCAGCAGCAGGTTGAAAAGGAATATCTGGCGCTGGCCTGCGGACGCTTTGAAAACAGCGAAGGTATTATCGAAGCGCCTATCGCCCGCAAGGAGGGCAGCATCATCGAACGCTGTGTTGATTACGAATGCGGCAAATACGCTAAAACAGCCTATGAGGTTTTAGCAGCCTACAGCAGCTGCACGCTGCTCAAGGTCCGTCTTTTCACCGGACGCACGCACCAGATACGTGTCCACCTTGCTTCCATCGGCCATCCGCTCGTAAACGACAATCTTTACGGCACTCCCGGCCCCCAGGCGCGCCATGCGTTGCATGCCTATCGTCTGGCCTTTAAGCATCCGGTAAGCGATGTATTTTTAGAAATTACCCGTTCTTTACCAAATGATTTACTGAAACTTCTGTACTAAATAAGCAGAGCATGATATAATTAGTGTATACTAATGTAAAGACAGAGTAGCTGTAAGGCTACCCTGAATAAGGAGGAATAGACAAATGCCCTTAGTTACATCTACTGAAATGTTCAAAAAAGCTTACGAAGGCCACTATGCTGTTGGTGCCTTCAACGTCAACAACATGGAAATCATCCAAGGTATCGTTGCCGCAGCACAACAGGAAAAATCCCCGCTGATTCTGCAGGTAAGTGCCGGCGCCCGCAAATACGCTAACCACATCTACCTGATGAAGCTGGTTGAAGCAGCAATCGAAGATACCGGTCTGCCTATCTGCCTGCATCTGGACCACGGCGAAGATTTTGACATCTGCAAAGCCTGCGTCGACGGCGGCTTCACCTCCGTTATGATTGACGGCAGCAAGCATCCTTTTGAAGAAAATATCGAAATGACTCGTCGTGTTGTTGAATATGCACACGAAAGAGGCGTTGTAGTTGAGGCAGAGCTTGGCCGACTGGCAGGCGTTGAAGACGCTGTTAAGGTTAACACCAAGGATGCTACCTACACCGATCCCGATCAGGCTGTAGAATTCGTTGAACGCACCGGCTGCGACAGCCTGGCTATCGCTATCGGCACCAGCCACGGCGCTTACAAATTCAAAGGCAAACCGGAACTGGACTTCGCACGTCTGGAAAAAATCACCAACTTGCTGCCTGGTTATCCTCTGGTTCTGCACGGTGCTTCCACCGTTATCCCGTCCTTTGTTGAAGAATGCAACAAGTACGGCGGCAAGCTGGACGGCGCTCAAGGCGTACCTGAAGACATGCTGCTGCAAGCAGGCAAATTCGGTGTTTGCAAAATCAACATCGATACCGACCTGCGCCTGGCAATGACCGCTTCCATCCGTAAGCATCTTGTAGAAAACCCCGGCGACTTCGATCCTCGCCAATACCTGAAACCCGCACGTCAGGCTATCCAGGACATGGTAGCTCACAAAATGCGTGACGTACTCAACAGCAGCAACAGACTGTAAGCTATAACGATTTAAAAACTAAAATGCACCATTCCCTACTGTCAAGGAATGGTGCATTTTTTATTTACGCAAAGCGTATATCATTTTTTCTTACAAATCCTTCAGGATATCATCCATGTACTTATGCAGCTTTTCCAGCTTCTTGCGTACCATAACCGCCTTATCCGGGTTACGCGCCACAATCTGTTCGATTTTGCTGCGCTGCAGCAGATAATCGTGTTCCATGCCACGCATGTAAGCACGCAGGTCGATAGCAGCAGGCTCAACCTGAACCATTTCGGATTCATGCATCTGCCACTCGGTACCATGGATTTCGGCACAGTCACCAAAGTGCGGGATGTAGGTTGCCGTTCCCAGATTGCGTCCCAGCGAATCTGCCAGCTCCATGGCTGCATCAAGCTCGCCATGCGTAACGAAAAAGGCCTTAGGAACCTCCTTCATGCTGCTATACCAGGCTAACAGCTGCTGCTTGTCCGCATGGGCGGAAAAGCCCTTCATATTGTAAATTTTGGCGTTGACTCTGATATCCTCGCCCATAATCTTAATGCGCTTAATGCCTTCTATCAGCCTGCGTCCGATAGTGCCTTCTGCCTGATAGCCGGCAAATACTATGCTGCTGTCCTCACGCCACAGATTATGCTTAAGGTGATGCAGAATACGTCCGGCGTCTGCCATGCCGCTGGCCGAAATAACAATCTTGCTGCCTGGAATTTCGTTAATCGCCATGGATTCCTGCACCGTTGCGGTAAAGCGCAAGTTATGCATAGACACCAGCCTGCGTCCCTGCATTGCGTAAAGTGCCCGCGCTTCCTCATCGTATTCCTCGGGATTTGTCATAGTAATCTGCGTAGCTCTGTTGGCCATAGGACTATCTACATAAATCGGAATCTCAGGAATTTTGCCTTCCGCCTGCAGCTTTTGGAAATAGTACAGCAGTACCTGCGTACGCCCTACAGCAAACGCAGGAATAATAACGTTACCGCCACGCTCGACAGTATCGTTGATAATATTCGCCAGTTCGCCTTCCTTATCGTAAGCTTCGTGGATGCGGTTGCCGTAGGTAGATTCCGTAATAATAAAATCCGCACCGCCTGCTACCGCCGGGTCCTCAATAATCGGCTGGTTGGGCTGACCGATATCGCCGGTAAAAATCAAGCGCGTCTTTTTATCGCCTTCGTTAACAGACATCTCTACGAAAGCAGAGCCAAGAATGTGTCCCGCAACGCGGAAGGTGACGGTAACACCGGGAACAACATTAAACGCTTCGCCAAAGCTGCGCAGCTTGAACAAATGCAAGGCGCGGGCAGCATCATCAACGGTAAACAACGGCTCAACAATTTTTTTGCCGGCACGCATACCTTTGCGATTGGCGTATTCTGCCTCACCCTCCTGAATGTGCGCGCTGTCCGGCAGCAAAATCGAGCACAGCTCCTCTGTCGATTTAGTGCAATAGATGGGGCCGCGGAAGCCTTCCTTGACCAGCTTCGGCAACAGACCGCTGTGGTCAACATGGGCGTGCGTCAATACAACAGCCTCAATCTCTCCCGGATGAAACAAAAAATCCTTTTCATTCAGCGCTTTTATCAGCTTGGAGCCCTGAAACATGCCGCAGTCTACCAAAAACTTGTGTCCGCCGACCTCCAGAAGATAACAGGAACCTGTAACGGTGCGCGTTGCACCTAAAAAAGTTATTTTCATCGCAAAGCCTCCATTCTGCAAGTAGTATTTTCAGTTATATTTTATAATTCTACAAAACGAAGGGAAAATCCTTTTTATGGCGGAAATTAGTGGGATGAAGAAAAAAGCAGACTCTGAGTTTTCGCTCAAAATCTGCTTCAGTACCAATCATTCAGTTTGAAGTAATTCAATTATTCCCCATTCATCATTTTGATAGCTAACTTTTCTAATTCCTCCAAGCACTCTTCAAGTGTTGGCGGGTCCGGACATCCTTTTACTTTTACATCTTCCATATAATGTGCCCCCTCTCATTAACGCAAGCAACACCTTCAATGTAGTTGCTTTATTCCAGATGTCTATCAATATACAACCAATAATTATTTGGAATTCCCAATGCTTTAGGATTCATAAACTCCACATCTGCAGGCCTTCCATCTTTAAGGCATTTAATCATTTTGTCAAAACTCTGCATACTATGAAATTACAAGCATTTTTTGTCATTGAGTATCTCTGGGTAAAACTCTTCCAAAAACGCCTGGCAAGCTTCTGCTTCAGTATTAAATTGCTTTATATCGCAATCTTCACATCTCTCCTTAACTCCTATTTCCCATTTATCAGCTTTTTTCCTAATAAAGGTAACGACTTCAGTATAGAAATTCTCATCAGGATAAATACTATAGTAATGTTTATTGATATTACTATCATCCATTATTGTTCTCAAATTCTGAAGGTTAAAATTCAATCCAAGCCCCTCCTTTATCAACTAATCTATAGGTTTATAAAATTGATACCAAAACCATCCACCAGCTAGTATACGGAACTTCTGCCTTCTTAGCTTAGAATAATTTTTACCATCAGAGTTTTCCCTTTTCTCTATAACAGACTTATAGTTATATCACTGTTTGGTATACTTTATAATTCTACAAAACAAAGGTAAAATCCTTTTTATGGCGGATTTTAGTGGGATGAGAAGAAAAGCAGACTCTGAGTTTTCACTCAAAATCTGCTTGCATGCTGTTTAGTTAGTCGGCTTCAAATCTTGGTGCATTACAGACCTCTATTAATGTCTTTCATAAAGCCACACTTGCAATCAGCCCCATAGCAACTTCCTTCTTCCCATACGTGAACAAGTTCATTGCAAACAGGACAACGTACAGCAACCTCATGCCCAAGGAAAAAACTTGTGTATGCCTTCTCTGTTAACTCCATATGCAATTTTTCCATTTGCTCATTAGAATCCATACAAAACCCTCCTTAATAGCCAGTCGCCTGATAATCTCTAAAGCGAAGAAATTCTTCATCTGTTCCAATAGCCTCCGCTTCTTTAATTATAAAATCTTTTTCAGTTTCCGTCAATTTTACCATTTTTACAAAACCAAATATATATTCACCAAAATATTTGACACATTGCAATACATGGCGTTATAATACAATTATAGTATGTAAACATTTTTTCGTCCATAAGTATGTAAAGAATAACAATATTACTTGTCTAAAGTTCTATTGCAAAACTAGCACTCATACATAAGACGTTAGAAAGGATTTCAATAAATGATTTTTATGAAATTTGATGTCTTAATAATTTTGTTTTATATATTCTTTTGTGGCCTTGGTGCTTGGATAGGTGCAGCTGTGGGTTTAAGTTTAACTGCTGTAATTTGCTTTACCTTGAACATTGCTGAAGCAAACATTGCTTTTATCGTTTGGCCATGTATATTGATTTTCAGTCTGCTAGGCTTGTTTATTGGTTTTGGACCAGCCTATGCAATCCATCTTATTTATCAATTTATATTTGACAATTTATTGCCAACGCTTTTTACTGTTGATTTTAACAAAACTAAGAAATAATACTCAACCAATTCCATATCATGGATATCTGCCCTATATTGTGCCCTCTCAATTACAATGATAAAAGAAAACAATAAACTGGTGACATTTTGTCACCAGTTGAAATTTCTACTCAAGCAGACGATAAAATCGTCCCTTACTTCTCAGAATCTATGATATAGTATAAGTAGTTAAAGGAGCTTCACTAATGACTAACATCGTTACTTTCAAAGATGAGCAATTAGAACTAGAAGTTAATATTTCACCTGAAGAAGATACCGTATGGTTAACACAAGCGCAGATGGTTGATTTATTTTCTCGTGACCAATCTGTTATCGCAAGACACATCAGAAATATTTTTAAAGAAAGAGAAATAGACGAAAAAAGCAATATGCATTTTTTGCATATTGCAAATTCCGACAAACCTGTAAAAATGTATTCTTTAGATGTCATTATCTCCGTTGGCTACCGTGTAAAATCACCTCGTGGCGTTCTTTTCCGCAAGTGGGCAACCAATATCCTTAAGCAATATTTAACAGAAGGATTTGCAATTAATGAAAAACGTTTAGCTGTGTTGAATAAAACAGTACAAATACAGTCTAATATTATAGGTGGACTTGTTGGTATTGATGCAGAAGATGTTTTGAAAGTGGTTCATGAGTATTCACGTTCTTTAGAACTGCTTGATGCCTATGATCATCAATGCGTTGCTATACCTGAAGGTTCTAAATGCTCTTATCTGCTTAAGTATGGCGAATGCATGAAGCTTATAAAAAGTATGGAATTTAGCCAGACATCTGATGTGTTTGGCGTGGAAAAAGAACCCGGCAAATTAGAAGGTATTTTATCTGCTATCTATCAAAGTGCATTTGGTCAAGATGCATATCCATCACTAGAAGAAAAAGCAGCCAATCTGCTCTACTTCTTAGTAAAGGACCATCCATTTAATGATGGCTGCAAACGTATCGCTGCAGCTCTGTTCTTATATTTCCTAAACCAGAATAACGCACTATATAACGATGGTAAAAAAATTATCAGCGACAGTGCTCTTGTTGCCATCACCCTTATGATTGCAGAATCACGCCCAGAAGAAAAAGAAATTATGATTCAGGTTATTATAAATTTCCTGCATTGGTAAGATATAACGTATTCGTAATGCCAACGAAATACAAAAAGCGCCCGATGTTACCAGCACGCAGCCGCTTTATAATCCCTCAATTCATGGAAAGAACCTGCTCTACGTCTTTCCTGATAACGGCAGCAACCTGCGCGACCAAGGTGTTTCCGTTGAAGATATCTGCGAGCTGTTAGGCCACAATGACGCAGAATTCACCAGACGCACCTACGCGCTGCCTTTAGAAAATACTCATCAAAAAGCTATGGATAAATACGAAAACGCCATCAAAGGACTGCTGCCATAAAAAATAAAGCCTGCTATTTCATTGAGTTGAAAAGCAGGCTTTTTCTAATGCATTCTAAAGTGTTCTAAATGGGCAGTTGGAGCAAATATTGGACAAAGCAGTATTTTTCTCATTTTCCTTTCGTCCTTTAAAGCTTCAGCAAAAACAAAAAGAACCGCATTCTCATGCGGTTCCTAAGTTTTAAATTTGGTCGGGGCGGCGAGATTCGAACTCACGGCCTCTTGTACCCGAAACAAGCGCGCTACCAAACTGCGCCACGCCCCGACATTTGTTGTTGCTGTTCATCAGCAACGAGTGTAATTATAAAGCATCTTTAAGCTTTTGTCAACACTTTTTTTGAAAAATTTTATCCTTGGGTCACAACGCGGATGCTGGTAACCTCAAAAGCCTCAGCAATAGCCGGCAAAATCTCTCTTTCAATGTTGGTACGGTGCAGTTCGCTTTCAGCAACAATCATGATACGGGTATCAGCATAGTTGATGTTATGCACCTTGCTTACAAGGCGCTTGAAGGTTTCCTCACCGATAATTTCCTTCAGCTTTTGCAGACGTGCAAAAACCTCCGGTTTTTCCTTCTGCATACGTTCTTCCAAGGGAGAGAACGGTACAGTCACAACTCTGGCATCACGGGCCAGGACATAATTTTCCTCGCCTTCGCCAGGTACTACTAAATCGTCACGCATAATTCTTCCTCCATCTCTATATCCAATTAAATGAACCTGCATAACGCAGAATTTATTCCCCTTTATTATATGTCACAAGCACTTTTTCGTCAAGCAGCAGGATTTTTAGTATTTAACGAGAATACTATAAAAAATACTTTTAACGAGGGGTGTTCATATATGTCTATGAAAGAAGATTTCAAAAAATTTGCTATGCGTGGTAATGTTATGGATATGGCTGTCGGCGTTATTATCGGCGGTGCTTTCGGCAAAATCGTCAGTTCGCTGGTAAACGATGTCGTTATGCCTCCATTAGGCATGGCGCTTGGCAAGATGGATTTTTCCAATCTGTTTATCAGCCTCAACGGCAAGGAATATGCTACGCTGGAGGCAGCAAAAAAGGCTGGTGCACCAGTGCTCGCTTACGGCAGCTTCATTAATTCCGTACTGGATTTTCTGATTCTCGCTTTTGTCATCTTTATGATGATTCGCCAGATCAACAAGCTCACTCCGGAACCGGCACCTGCACCGGAGCCGCGTCTGTGCCCTTACTGCAAATCCGAAATTGCCGATGACGCAACCCGTTGCCCGCATTGCACATCTCATTTGGAATAACAGTTTACACTTTCGGCTGATATCCGGGATTTTTTCCTGTATATCAGCTTTTTGCTTTCGTAATGTCTTTTTTGTTTGCTAAAAGCAAGCTTATATTGTATAATGTAGATTATATATATCGCCTAGGCTGTTTTTCACAGCTTAAATTTTAAGGAGGTTATCTGATGTCTGTTTTTGACGTACTTATGGAACGTGGCTTTATTAAGCAAATGTCCCATGAAGACGAGATTAAAGAATTATTAGAGAAGGAAAAAATCACCTTTTATATCGGTTTTGACCCCACCGCGGACAGCCTGCATGTAGGCCACTTCATCGCCCTGATGATGATGAGCCATATGCAGCGCGCAGGCCATCGTCCTATCGTACTTTTGGGCGGCGGCACCGGCATGGTAGGCGACCCAAGCGGCAAGGACGAAATGCGCAAAATGCTCACTCCGGAATTCATCGCTCACAACATTGCCTGCTTCAAAAAGCAAATGAGCCGTTTCATTGATTTCGGTGAAGACAAGGCTATTATTGTCAACAATGCTGACTGGCTGTTAGACTTGAACTATGTTCAGCTGCTGCGCGAGGTTGGCGTACACTTTACCGTTAACCGTATGCTGGCTGCGGAATGCTTCAAAAAGCGTTGGGAAAAAGGCCTGACCTTCTTTGAATTCAACTATATGATTATGCAGGGCTACGACTTCTGGAAGCTGCACCATGACCATAACTGCATTATGGAGCTGGGTGGCGACGACCAATGGTCCAACATGCTTGCCGGCGTAGAATTAATCCGCCGCAAGGATCAAAAACCTGCTTACTGCATGACCTGCAAGCTTTTGACCACCAGCGATGGCCGCAAGATGGGCAAAACCGAAAAGGGTGCTCTGTGGCTTGACCCGGAAAAAACTTCTCCGTATGATTTCTATCAATACTGGCGTAATGTTGCAGACAGCGACGTAGAAAACTGCCTGTCCCTGCTGACATTCCTGCCGATGGATGAGGTTCGCCGTCTGAGCGCACTGAAGGATGCAGCTATCAACGAAGCTAAAAAAGTACTGGCCTATGAGGTTACCAAGCTTGTTCATGGCGAAGATGCAGCGCGTCAGGCGCAGGAAGCTACCGAAGCACTCTTCGGCGGCAATGCCAAAGACATGAGCAACGTACCGGCAATCGAAATTACCCCGGAAGATATGACTGCCAAGATTATCGATGTACTGACTGCCGCTAAGGTTTTCAGCAGCAAACGCGAAGCTCGTCAGTTAATCGCCCAAGGCGGCCTGACTGTAGCAGACACTGTCCTGCAGGATGCAGAAGCATGCCTGAGCGCAGACATGTTTGATGCAGACAAGAGCCTGTTAATCCGTAAGGGTAAAAAGAAATATTTCCGTCTGCTGGTAAAATAAGCCTTTAAAAGCCATCTATGCTCCTGACGGACTAGGTGGCTTTTTCTATGATTTCAAAATACAGACTACTATTTTAATTAAGGTAGTAATAAGGAGCTCTTAATGCAAAACGATAAAATCAACCTTTCATTAATCATCCCTATCGGCCTGATGTTATTTTCCTTCTTCTTCGGTGCCGGCAACTTAATTTTCCCGCCTGTTTTAGGACAAATGGCAGGCGAAAATATTGGCTGGGGCATGCTCGGCTTCTGCCTGAGCGGCGTTGGCTTCCCGCTTTTGGGCGTACTTGCTATGGCTATGAAGCAAAGCGATAACCCGGACTCCATTGCTATGCCTATGCATCCCCTGTATGCACGCGCTGTTACTATTCTCTGCGCACTGGCTATCGGCCCGCTGTTCGCTATTCCGCGTACCGCTGCCGTTTCCTTTGACACCGGTATTCACAGCCTGCTGCCTGCTTCCTGCGAAGCTATCGGCCTGCCGGTATACACCGTGTTCTTTTTCGTTCTGACCTATTTCTTTTCTATTAATCCGTCAAAAATTATCGGTCATATCGGTAAATTTTTGTCCCCCATGCTTTTGATTTGTCTGGCAGTTCTCGTGGTCTGCGTTTTCGTAAATCCTACCGGCAGCCTGAAAATGCCTAATCCGGAATTCGCTGCATCTCCGTTCTTCCGCGGCTTCCAGGAAGGCTATAATACCATGGACCTTCTGGCAGCAATTCTGTTCGGTTCTATTACTATCAAGGCTATTGAGGCTCAGGGCATTACCGATAAAAAGGTTCTGACCAAGCTCTGCTCTTATGCCGGCCTGATTGCAGCCTTCTTCCTCGCTATCATCTATGCAGCACTGGCTTACACCGGCGCACTGAGCATCAATGTTTTCGGTGTTATCCCCAATGGTGCAACTCTGCTCAGCAAAATCTGTACCTATTACATGGGCTTCGGCGGTCAGATTGTCTTGGCTCTGATTATTTTCTTTGCCTGCCTCACCACCAGCATCGGTCTGACAACTGCTATCTCCGGTTATTTCTCCGAGCTTAGCAATAATCGTATACAATACGAGCGACTGGTATTCTTCATCTCTGCTTTCAGCCTGGTAGTAGCAAACTTCGGTCTGGAAAACATCATCAAGTTCTCCATTCCTGTTATCTGCATGCTCTATCCGATTATTATCGCTCTGGTAATTCTCAACATCGGTCGTGCAATTATCCATGATGATCAGCTGACCTTCCGCATCTGCCTGATACTGACAACTATTTTCGCTGTTTTCGACGGTCTGCGCGTTGCCAACATCCGCTTCATGGCCTTGGATAACTTCCTGGCTCAGAACCTGCCGCTGTTTGACATCGGCTTCGGCTGGGTTGTTCCCTGCTTCGGCGGTATCGCTGTAGGCCTGCTGCTGAAGGCTGTAAGAAAAGCTAACTAATAAATTTATTCATAATCAATTAGAGAGTAAGGTGTAATTTATGTCTAACGAACAACAATGCAGCAATGCATCTTCCTGCGGACGCAGCAGCTGTGAAGGCTGTCCTTCCGCAGCAGCTGCTGAAAAAACACAGGCAACTGATTTCCGTGCGCAGCTCAATCCGATGAGCAGCGTCAAAAAGGTTATCGCCGTAGTCAGCGGCAAGGGCGGTGTAGGCAAGTCCCTCATCACCGGTCTTTTAGCAAGCAGTATGCAGCGCCGCGGTAAGCGCTGTGCTGTTTTGGATGCTGATATCACCGGTCCGTCCATGGGACATAACCTGGGCGTAAACGGCAAGGCCAAAGCCAACGAAATCGGTATTCTGCCTCTGACTGCTCCCTGCGGTCTGGAGGTGCTTTCTGCCAATATGTTTTTGAAGAATGATTCTGACCCTGTTGTTTGGCGCGGGCCTCTGCTCGCCGGTATGGTAAAGCAATTTTGGAGCGATGCCATCTGGACAGATATAGACTTTATGTTTGTTGATATGCCGCCGGGAACCGGTGACGTACCGCTGACCGTCTTCCAATCCCTGCCTGTTGACGGCATCATCATCGTAACCTCTCCGCAGGAGCTTGTTTCCATGATTGTTGCCAAGGCAGTAAAAATGGCGCGTATGATGAACATTCCGATTCTCGGTCTGATTGAAAACTACGCTTACTTCCATTGCCCCGATAACAGCAAGGATTACGAAATTTTCGGCCCCAGCCATCTGGCAGAAACGGCCGACGCCTACGGTCTGAAGGTGCTCGCCCGCCTGCCGATTAATCCGTCCTTGGCAGCAGCCTGCGACGCAGGCAAGCTGGCGGACTGCCATGTAGCAGAGCTGGACGATTGCTGTGATTTTTTAGCTGATAATTTTCAGTAAGCATTTTTAAGGGAGGCTTTTGTCATGTCTATAGAAAAGGTTCGTACATATTTGAAACAATTTAATGCAGATAATCGTATCATAGAGTTTGCAACCTCCAGCGCTACTGTTGAGCTGGCAGCACAGGCAGCAGGCTGTGAGCCTGCGCGCATTGCCAAAACCCTTTCCTTTAAGCTGCATGATGACAGCGTTATCCTCATCGTCACAGCAGGCGATGCTAAAGTAGATAACGCCAAGTACAAGCATTTCTTCGGCTGCAAGGCCAAGATGCTGACTGCTGACGAAGTGGAGCCGGATATCGGCCACGCTATCGGCGGTGTCTGCCCCTTCGGTATTAACGACGGCGTTAAGGTTTATCTTGACGTTTCTCTCAAACGCTTTGTAACCTTCTTCCCTGCCTGCGGCAGCCACAACAGCGCTATTGAGCTTACTCCGGACGAATTAGAGCAGTACAGCGCCAACTGTCAGGGATGGGTAGATTTATGCAAGAGCTGGCAGGAATAAGCATCGATAACAACATCAAATTCAATCTTTAATACGCAGCAGATTCAGCGTCTGCTGCGTTTTTTACGCATAAAAAGACCTCCCGTAAGCAGATTTTTTCAACTGATTACAGGAGGTCATTTTTCATGTGCTTGTAAATTTTTCGCAAGCTATTTTTTCATTTTGCAAATCATCTGTGTCATAGTACCCATCGGGCAGAAGGTGCACCAGGTTCTCGGCTTGAACAGCGCCATTACCACCAAGCCAAGCAGCATAGAGGTCAGCATTACGCTGTAAAAGCCAAAGGCATACTGCGCAACCCATGCCGAAGAGCTGCCTGCGGTGTAGGCCCACGCCAAAGGAAGCTTAAACGTCCAGAGCAGCGTTACAACCTCACGCAGGGACTGCGCCTGCGTTGCTACAAGATAAGTCTGCCACAGCATGTTGCCAAACATAGCCATAAAGAAGCACAGAAAGCCGAAGCGGAACCATTTGGCGACAAGAAGCTCCGGAGTAGCACGGTTACGCGACCACTTCCACTCGCCGCCCAGCTTTGCCAAAAGCAAACCGCGTCCGCAGTAACGGTTGCAGAACAGCTTGTTACCGCCAAACAGTGCCAACAAAACAGGCACCATAAAATCAATCATTCCCAGCCAGGCAAAAAGGATATTGAAAAAGCCCAGGACAAAATAAATTATCGGCCATAGCCAAAGATAATCATACCAATGCTGCGTTTTTTTAGCCATCTGTTGCCACCCTGATGCTGCCTGCAGGACAGGTTTTGGCACAGAGACCGCAGCCAACGCAGCGCTCCTTGTCTACCCTTGCGAAGCATCCCTTATATACACTTATCGCCTGACGCGGGCATACATGCGTGCAGGCACCGCAGGAAACGCATCTGTCCTCGTTTACCACTGCAAATCTTTTCATAACGCCACACGTCCTTTAACGCAAATACGCAAGCGCGCTCTGAGCCGCAATAGCGCCGTCATTAGTCGCCGTTACAACCTGACGCAGCACCTTGTCGCACACGTCACCTGCGCCATACACACCGGGAATTGCAGTTGACATATCGCTGTGCACAACAAGATAGCCATTGTCATTGGTAATACCCAAATCACGGCAGAACTCTGTAACAGGATCCGCGCCGATATACGGGAATACGCCTTTTGCGAGCATCGTTTCCGATGCTCCCGTCTGTTTATTGAGCACCTTGAGGCCCGCAACGCGATTATTTTCGATAATAACCTCCTGCGGTACACGCCATGTCAGCACCTCAATCTTCGGATTAGCGGCTACCTTATCCTGCGTAATCTGCTCCGCACTGATGACATCGCGACGCGCCAGAATCGTAACCTTCGACGCAAATTCCGCAAGATACAGTGATTCCTCAAAGGCAGCATTGCCTGCGCCCACAATAATTACCGGCTTATTGCGGTAGAACGCCGCATCGCAGACAGCACAGAAGCTGATGCCGCGGCCGATCATCTCCTGCTCGCCCGGAATGTTCAGCAAGCGCTCCACTGTACCGGTAGCGATAATCACAGCCAATGCCGTAAACTCCGCACCGCTCTCGCAGCGCACGCGGCGCTCCGCTCCTTCTACATCCAGCGCAGCAACCTTCTCATAAAGATAGGACGTACCCAACGCCATAGCCTGCTCGTAAATATCGTAGGCCAGCTGTGAGCCATTGACGTTCTTGATACCGGGCCAGTTTTCAATCTCAAAGGTTTTTATCAGCTTGCCGCCGGGAGCGAAGGATTCCAGCACCAAAGTCTTCAAGCCAGCGCGGCGCGCATAAACAGCTGCCGTCAGGCCGGCAGCACCGCCGCCGATAATAATCAGCTCATAGCTTCTATCGGGAGCCTGCTCCACCGGAGGCTCGTTGCCCAAAAGCTTTTCCAACCTTGCCTGCAACCGTTCCTTCGGCAGAAAGCCTGCGTAACGCGAAGCAACCTCGCCGTTTTTAATAAAGAACAGACCGGGAATAATGGTTATATCCATTTCCTCCGTCAGCTCCGGCTCCTTATCTATATCAATCTTCACGATATCTATGCGCTCACCCATTTCCTTAGCAATATCCTCCAGCACATAGCTGAGCATCTTACATGGACCGCACCAGGTCGCATAAAAATCTGCCAGAAACGTTTTCTTCTCTGCCAGCATCTGCTTAAATTCCGCAGCCGTCGGGTTTACAATAATCGCCATTTACATCAGGCCTCCTTTGCAGTGAAGTTTTCGTAGTTTATCTTATATCAGCGATGTCCGCCGCAGCCATGCTCGCCACAGGTGTGACCTTCGCCATGGTGATTGCATTTAACAGCAGGGTTGTAGTCCAAATTGCCTGCCAGCAAAGCCTCTACCGCTGCATCCGCACTGCCGCTTACGCCGCCGTACAGCTTAATACCTGCAGCAGCCAAAGCCATCTGCGCACCGCCGCCGATACCGCCGCAAATCAGAACGTCTGCCTTCAGCGCGGTCAATACGCCTGCTAAAGCACCATGACCTTGGCCGTTGGTATTCACAACCTCGGATGCAACAACTTTACCGTCCTGCACATCATAAACCTTAAACTCCTCAGTATGTCCGAAATGTTGAAAAATCTCGCCGTTTTCGTAGGTTACTGCTATTCTCATGATATCTTCTCCCTTTTCCTTGTATTTTTCATATAATTTTTGCTTAAAGCAATCAACACAGCCGCAGCCTGTACTGCTGCCGTTACAGAGCCGGAAATCTCCGCCGTTAATACGCAGCGGCCGTCCTTCCACAACAAAATCCGCCAGCTTCTTGCGCGCCGTTTCGTAAATGCGCTGCACTGTTGTCCGCGCAATCTGCATAAAGGCCGCGCACTGCTCCTGACTCATTCCGCGCCTGTCAATCAGGCGTATCGCTTCGTATTCGTCAACAGTAAGAACAATCGGCTCCTGCTCTGCATTATTGTTTTGCGGTAAAAACTCCAGCGTTTGCGGGTAATGGCAAACCTTTCTGCATTTTACTCGTCTGGACATCTGATTTCCCCCTCTCTAAATCCATTATAAAGACGAAACGGGCATATGTCAATTATATTTTTGACATATGCCCATTTAAATTTTACACCAGCAAATATTCTACTCTTCTTCCAGATAAATTTCCCACGCACAGCCGTCAGGACTTTCCGTACAATCAGGGAAGCAGCTCAGGCAACGGCATTTAATGCGCGCGTCAATCGTAGCAGCAAAGCCGCTGTACTCATAAATACCGACCGATTTGCAAGGATGATACGGCATACCCTTGCGGCTGCGCGCCGTCTGCACACGGCAGTCGCGGTTGCGGTAAACGAGCGTGTTGCCGTCATGGATACATTCATGCTCATTCAGATTGCCATAGAAACGATAGTGCAGCGCCTGCTCCAGGCCTTCAAGTCCGGGATTCTCCGGCAGCTGCAAAAACTCCTTGATGCGCTTGGCTTCAATCACAGTAAAGCGCTTCCATGCCTCCTCATCATGGTACATGGCCTCCGCCATGCCGAATTTGCCTTCAATCGACTGGAACCAGACGCCGTCATGTGCCAGCCAGTTTTTCGCGTAGAGCTCTATCAGCTCCAAAAGCTGTTCTTTGCTCAGCTCTACAAGATATTTGTTGTACATGATGCATAACCTCCTTTGTGGGGGGAATTGGGGTACTTGTAAAACCTATCGGATTTTTACTTTAAAAATCAAAAGCTATATCAATCGTAAACTCAATCTGCTTATAAATACTGCCATCAGCCGCTTCAATGATAAGATAATACTTTTCTTTCTTATCATACGGTTGATTATGCAAACTGAAATGAACCTTGAAAATACGCTCTTGTTCGTTGGCAGATATTTTATCAGCAACGATAATGCAAGTCTGGCAGATAGGCTTGCCTGCAATATTAGTAAAGTATAGCTTATAGTTTGTTGCCAGTCTGTTCAAAGCGACAGGCTCTTTTTGATAAAAGCTCAGACTGAAAACAGGATTATTAATTGTGTTGCCCGTAAAATTACAGCCTAAGGCTACAGGCTTTGCATCAAATTTGTCCTTGTTCTGTTTATAGCCCACGCTGCTGTTACGGTAATACACAAAATCGATAATCGGCACCGCCATTTCCTGCAAGGATACGCCGCCATGCACAAACTTAGTGCTTTTGCCGCTGGATTTCAGGCGAATGCTTTCTCGCGCAGCAAAGCCACGCAACTTTCCATCACCGGCAACAAGTTTCACTGGCAGCAAATATTCCGGCGTTATACCGGACGCAAGAATTACATGGCGTCTGCCCATCTCCACAGCCTGCTCCCTGAAGTCCTTGACGTCAGTCTTATTGCTTTCCGTCAGCTCGCGATGTGTATACAAAAAGCCATGGTCTGCTGTTACGATAATATGTGAACCGCCAAAGTCATTCACAATGATACGCATAATATTTTTGATTTCGTTAATTGTTGTCCTGCACGCTGCACAGGTATCAGGATTATCGTTATGGCTGTTGCTGTCTATAACATCGTGATAGATATAAACAACATCCATGCCCTTGACTCTTGCTTTACGCTGCTCGCGCTTTTCCTCCAACATCTTTTTCGCCGGTATTGCTACACTGTTTGGATTATACGCCTGCAAAACCTTTTGCCTGTAATCAGCATTCGTGCTCATGCCGTCAGCCAGTACAGCCACCTGCTTTTCTCCAGCCTCCAAGCTTAATTCCTTATGCGGTAAAAGTGCAGCCATGCCAAAATGCGTCACTGTCGGGAAGATTCCTTGGCAGGCCGTCAAGCTCACGCTTCCCTGCATCTCCTGCTCCAGCTCTCTGCTCAGGCTTGCAGCAACCTCATAACGCATAGCGTCCGAGATGATGACAAAGGTTCTGCTAGTAGCCTGAGCAACGTGCTTTTCATAGAAATCAGTCTGCTGCTCAATACCTTCAATGTAACCTGTTTCAGCAAGCTGTTTACCGGCGGCGTTTGTCCAGTTTTGCGTCAGATTAGCAAGATACCAATTGTTATACAGATTATCAACTACCTCCGCAGCCTGTTTAAACAAATCATCCAACTCGTTGTACGTGCTTTGCTTAACATTGCGGTACTGCTGGTGGAAGCTCATATAATAGCTATCCATCTTGTAGAAATCATCACAATAGTTCTGCCAGATTTCTGTCGGATCCGTCATATGGAAACCTGCGCCATGCTGCAGATAAAAATCCTGCATCTGCGCCACCGCCAGCAATGCTTCATAAAAGTAATCGTAAAGGCTGTACCACAAAAGCGGCTTGCGTGCATCCACAGCCTGTTCAATGCCCTTTACATCAATAATGTTATGTGCAACATCGCCAAGCATCTGCTTCAAAATACATTCATTGATACACGGCAGGCAATCTACATGCAGTATCTCTTCCTTTGCCATGCTTCCCAACAGCTTCTGCAAATCAAGGTCGCGTTCAATTGTCTGCGCCACGTCATAATATTGTGCAGCCTTATCGCTGCGCATCCATTCCGCAACCAAATCATAACAAAACGCCTGCTTCGTGCCTGCAAAGTATACATTCAAGCCTGCCAACGCTTCTTCACGCACTGTTTTGGCAAGCGCCGATACAATTATATGGCGTGCCAGCTCCTTGATGCTGAAATCGTCACCCTCGCTGTAGCCTATATCCGTAGCAACCATTCTGTGCAACGCGCCTTGGCAGCCGTAATTCACCAACGCCTGATATGCAGCATTAATTTCATTATCAAGGTTATCACAGAGAATAGTTTTTACAATTTCCTGCAGTGTTGCTTCCTTGCTGCCTGTCAAAACTGCCATAATGCCCAGATAAATCTGCTTAGAAGTAGTTACGTCGGGAATCAAAGCAGCAAATTTATTACGACGTTCCTTGGCGTTAAAGAATTTTTTATTCTGCTGCACATGCTTGCGCAAGTTTTCTTCACCGGGTATATGCAGCTCCTCCATCCACAAGGATACCACATCGGCACGAAACTCCTCACTGTATAGTTCCACATCAAGCAACCAGTTATCCGCAATATTTTTATATGCCAACGGACAATAAAGCAGATAATTGCTTGCAGCATCACTGTGCAGCGTCAGCTTCGCTTCAAAGCTGTTGCTGCCGGTCAGCGCAAAAACCTTGGCATTGTCCAAAACAAGCTCCTGCACATCCTCGGCAAATTCCTTATCGGGATCATACCAAAAGACTACTCTTCTGGGATAATATTCCTTCAGCGGTGCTGCAAATTTTTTATTGAGTTCTTTAGTAATATATTCAATATCCACTATTCACGTACTCCCTCACTTAATCTTCGCCAGTACATCCTTAAAGATGGCGTACATCTTTATATTCTTTCTATTACTTTTTACCTACCTTTCTATTACCTTTTACCTACCTTACAATTACTTTCCAATAGCCGTTGCGAGCAGAACCTACTCTCTCTATCAGCCCTTCTTCCTGCATTCTTTTTAAACGCATATATATAGTTTTTTGGCTTAAAGATGTTTCTTTAGCTAATTTCAAATATGTATAGCCTGGATCTTCTACAAGAAGCTTCAGTATTTTCAAGGATTTTTTGTCGAGATTTTCTATTACCTTTTTTATTACCCTATCATTCGTTTTCTCTGTCACTCTAGGTGTAGCAGAATGTACCACTAACTCCTCAGGAGCACAGAATTGTATCATTATATCTCCAGGATTAATTGTATATTGAGGCAACGGAACCCCAGCATTTTTACAAGCAGAGCAAATCTTTTCAATACCACGTCCCCAACTTTCAATAAAACCAGCCAAGTAAAATACATGTGCCAGATTAGGATTATAAGGAGCAGAAGCATGTTTTTGCATTAAATTATGCAATGTCCAATTTTCCGGTAAACAGCCACAATTAGCGATATATAACTTATCCTCGTAAACGCTAATCTGTATGGGCACACCGGATTGGTACTGTTTATGACACAATGCATTTAAGATTGCCTCACGCAACGCATCCTCAGGAACAAAATATCGTTCAATTCGTTGCATTCCTTCATAGAAAATTTTAGCTTTCATATATTTAAGGTATACTAATTCTACAATTTTATCCACTTGTTCTAATAGAGAACCATGGATTTCATCCTGATATATCAATTCAGCATCAGTTTCAAAGTAACCTATTTTTACATAGGCACCAAGCTGCCATTTTTCCGGATCCTTACTAAACAAAAGCATTGCTGCATTAGTAAGATAATCTCCATTCATCAAATGCAACTTTTCCATTAATTCAGCTTTAGAATCATCCAAAACACTTTTATCAATACGCCCTTTTTTAGCTGCAAGCTGTTTAAAGTATTCAACAACTTTATCATCTACATCTTTTAGCGAAAAAGCCGGTAAAGGAAGATTATCCCAAGTAACACCGCGTTTACGCAACAAAAATGCTTCTAATGCAGGACCGGTAAGAATTTGTCTGGTACTACCACTACGATAGTAATAAATCCCCTTGCAAGAAATACCAATAGGATAAGACGGAACATCAATTTCCAGATAATACTTCCCACCTTTTTCCAAAAGATTCACACCGACAATAATGCCCATAGCATCTCTTATTTTATTTGGAATATCCTCTAACAGCTTACGTGCATTTGGCAAGCCAATAATATTACCATTATCATCACAGCCAATATAAATTTTTCCACCTTGGGCATTAGCATAACCACAAATCCATTCCAAGTACTCGTCTTTCCATTTACTTTTCCATTCGATATTTTGGTTTTCCGGCATATTCTCACCTTCCTGTTATTAGCGAAAAAATATTGCAAAACAAATAGTAAAAAATAAAAGCTATATATCTTCTTATTTATAAATTTTTCACGTACTCCCTCACTTAATCTTCGCCAGTACATCCTTAAAGATGGTATAATTATTATTATCTCGTCATTAATTTATAGGTATATTATAACACATAAACAAGTATAGAAAAAACTCTCTGAAAGCTATCAATAAGCCTTCAGAGAGTTTTTAATCAAAAAATACGCAGTTCGATACAATCGTGATTATCTCGCGCCTGCTCAAAAAATGCAATCAGGAATTCAAGACAATCATCGGTTTCGTCATAAGACTGACTTTTCCCGATATATTGCTTCAAATCATCAATGTACTCCTGCAGATTAATAATGATATTATCGTCATCTCCAGAGAATGCACCAATACCTTCTTGATAATCTCTAGTAAAGCCTTGCCAACCATCATTATTAAATATCTGATTACTAAAGATATCCTCAAAATATCCATCCCAAATCTGAATCGTCAAGTCATTATTGTTTTTTATACTAAGGATGACTTTTCCTTCACCTTCAAAACCATTATAGAAGTCATAGTTATTCTTAAACTTCCAATATACATTATTTAATATCTCCCTTTGTGCTTCCGTTATTATACCTTGCTTCCTAGCTCTAATTGCTTCATCCCATTTTGCTTTTGATACCCACTGATTTTCTCCAACGAGTAATTCTCTTTTAGCAGGTCTAACATCAGGTCCTGCGCCAATCCCAGGCAAACATCTCTCAATAACCCAACTATCTCCTTGATCACTAGGAGCATTAGGTGTACGTGTATGCCAATGACAAGTGTAATTATATCCATCACACGTCCATTGATACTTAATCTGACTGCAGAAGTCTTTATTCTGAACCAGAATTCTAGCATTACTTGGTATTTGTATCGGAGAAGTAACAGGTAGTATATTTTTAATATAATCATCACGTACCTTTGCTTCATTATCCGCAATTTGTATATTTAAACTTTCCTGTTCTAAAGTTAACTGTTTTCCTGAAGTTAATCCGCTGGTTAAACCACAACCCATTATAATCCCCTCCTTAACATATTACGTTCCCGGAGAGAATTATTAACAATGCGAACCATAATTCCTTTTTCCATGGCATAATTAAATAATTTAAAACACGTTGCATCTTTACCACAAGCAGAGTATACCAGTATAGTTTTCAACGGCAAGTTATCCACAGCATATTTAACCGCAGCCTTCAGTAAATTTCTTTCCTTCTTACGTCTAATATGCCCTTTAGCATTAAACGCAACTACACTACATGTTTCCAAACCACTAAAATACACTGGAAAGTCTTCACTATCTGCATATGATATATTAGGAATAACAACAGCATGTAATTCAAAAACAAACCACAAAGCAACTATTCTAGATCTGTATATCCTATATAAATTTTCAATAACAGGCATATCACCAAATACTGAATAGTCAGGTGTAACTATAAACTTAATGTTTTTAAATCTTTCTTTAAAATACTCAAGTCTCTTTTTATTATTATAATAAATAGCATTGAACAATCCGTTTACACCATCAAATTCTACATCATAAGAGTAAAAACAAACGCCTGCCATTTTAGATTTAGTATATAAGCTCTTTTCTCGATATGTAGCAAAATAATCCGGATATACCATAGTGTCGCATTTAATTTGCGGAATACCCAAATATCCAACGAGTTTAGTCTTATTTAATAGGTTCATTACGTTGAGATTAAGCAGAGATAACATATTTACACATTTTCTTGTAACCGCACCATTCTCTAACTTAACCTTTGTTGTAATTTGTTTCATCATTAATACCTCACTTTACTAAAATTTACACTTTGCGCTATTTTACCGTAAAAAAGGTATAAAAATAGCACATCCGTTACACTTTTTAAGTGTAAAAGCTTGTAAATTGAGCTCGGATGTGGCATAATAACAACGTGTGGGGGTGTTATTATTAACATCCGAACTCTAAGCACTTCATTGATTGCGCCAACAATCTTTGAGGTGCTTTTTTTCTTTTGTCAATACAAGATAATTCTCGTATTTTTCCGTAAACAAATTTACCTCCTTATTATTTCGTTTGCAGCTCAGCTTTTTTCAAGTCAAAAATCATTGCCTTTTCATCAGGATAATAGTCGCCGTCAACTTTGTAGACTTTCTTTTCGAAATCACAATCCATTATCTGTGCCAGTGTTTTTAGTAATTCTTTGTTATTCCAGCGCACAGAACCGGATTTTTGCTTGTTGAAAAACTGCACTGATCCGTCAGAATTTTGTTCAGCAGCTTGTATTGCAAATCGTTTGTTTTCTCTGTCAATGAAAACTTTAGTATATTCGCACTTGTTCATTTTCATTACAGCCGCCTTACTGAATCCAACGCCGTTTTCCGATATAGATATCGATGCAACGCCAGTAGTCATATTGTACAGTTCGAACCCTTCAAGCATCTTACTTCCTCCTTTCTTTTTGTCCTACAATCATTATACTACGCTGCGGACAACTAAGCAAGCACATTTTCTCGCCAAAAGCGTCACAATCCATGTCCTTGAATTCAACTTTGTCTTTCCCAGAATGCTGCCTAGTTCGTTTAGCAAAAACGCTCAAAAATATCTTTTGTTTTTTCTGAGCATTTTTCTTGTTTTGTTCTATTTGTTTTCAGTGTCTTTGCTGTTTTATTTTTCACTGTATGTTATTTCTTATTTTATTTTTACTCATTTTCTATTTAATCTTCGCCAGTACATCCTTAAAGATGGCATAATTGTGCTTCACACCGTCATCCAAATCGATTTCAAGCATTTGGTCGGCAAGGTGATGGATTTTTTCCTCGTAAAGACGTGCTTCCTCCACCTGTGCCTGCACGGTTGCCAACTGCTTTTGCAGCTTTACGCGCACTCCTGTACTTGCAGCGTTGTCGATGCGGTTTTGCAGGTCACTGATTGCCGTGCGGTAGCGTGATTGCTGCTCATGCAGATAATCTGTACGAATACGCGCAATAGTATCCTTTTGGTAGCGATGCATGTAAATCAAGCACTTGAAGCCATTCTTTTTACCGCTGTCAAACAGCCAGTAAATCGGTCGCTTCTGGTACGTTTTGCAATGGTCAGCATAAAAGCCGTTGTTAAAATATGCACGGATTACGTCACGTGCACTGCCGTTGCCGCCCAACGCTGTGGCGATAAAATTCAGGTTTGCCTCCAACGTTTTTTCATCAGCGCCAAAGGCAGTTTTGATAAATTCTACAAAGCGTGCCACGATATCATCGTTAAAGTATTCGTTATCGCTGATGGGAATTATCGCATCTTTATCTGCCGCAAAGGTTTGATAATTGCCTGCATCCAACTCCCCGCCTGCATAAACTAATCCCGGCTTATCCAAGCTATAGCGCCCGAACATACAGCCTACGGCGTAGCTGATGAGGCTTTTCACTACCTGCTGCTGCGTGAGGATATAATTACTGCCCTTCATTGCTTCCGGCACATCGTCCTTGCTGTCGAAGATGCGGTGTACTGTTACGTCCTTCTCCTCTACTTCAGGAGTTAATTCGTCCTGCAAGCCGTAGATATCAATAAAAATGCGATTGAGTTCTTCTTCGTTGGCTTTGAGCTGCGCAAAGCGTTCGTTGGCGATTTGCTTATAGCTTGCGTAGGCATCTGCTAAAAGCTCATGCTTGGCGGAGAGCAGAGGATGGATAGTGAAGTCCCATGAGGTTTCGAAAGAATCCCAGTCGGATTTAGAAAGGGATATATTTTGTTTGACAATATTTTCCACCTTATCTTTATTGTAAATTAAGATTGGTACTTTTTTTATTTGTTCAGGTCCAAAATTAATTGTAGGAGCAAGATAAGAAAGCACTTCAGCCGCTATTTTTGAATTCAAGACACCTAAAGTATAATAAAGATTATCATTATAAAAGAAAGAAACTGGGCCTCCATTACCAAACAATATTCCTTCAGGAACAAACCTACAATTAAAATAGTTCGACGATACTTCTGTCCAAGTTATCGCTTCTCTAAAATAATATTTAGGCTCACGCAACCTATAATTTTTCACTTTCTTCCTTATTTCTAACCCATCACCTTCTAAATTTACTATTGTATCAAAATTTCCATACCATCTTCTATACTCACCGCCAGATGTAACTGGAAACCATTTTTTTTGGGAAATCAAAATATCATCATGCTTTACACAATCATAACCTATTTTAAAATTAGTAACCTCATGCCATAATCTCAAGAATAGATCATTATTACCAGTCAAAACACCTTTTTTAGTTTCTCCAGAATACCTATTTTGTTCTCCGAACATGTTGTAAGCATTTTCACTCACCCAATACGCCACAGGTGCACCAGGAATTTTAGCGAAATTATCACTGCAAGCAACATATCTGTTTTCTTTAGCCAAGAACATTTCTTCTTTGCCTGCTTGCGTTGTCGGTTCCACCAAGCGACAATACGTTCCTTTATAGCCATCAATATGCTTATTCGTCAAAACAAAACTCGTTGTTTGTACAACCTCGCCACCGATTTCTTCAAAGGCTCTGGCACCAAGATGCACCATATTTACTATATTCAGCTTTTGAATTTTGGCACGCAGCTTTTCAAAACTGCTGAGGAACATCCATGAATGCATGGTAATCATCGCCTGATAACCGTTTTCAGCAGTCATATTATGACAAGCCTCCATAAAAACAGCAAACAAATCACTCTTGCTGTCCGGATAATGCTGCTTTACGTACTTGCTGAGCTTTTCATCCATATTACCCGCCCACATATACGGCGGATTGGTCACCACAACCTCATACTTCTGCGCCAGCGTTTCTGCTATCGCAATAAGCTGCTGCAAGCGTTCCTGCAGCGGTGCCAAAGCACCGCTGGCAAACAAATTCTGCTCTGCATCATAAGCAGCAACAAAATCCTTCAGCAGCGCAAAGTCGTATTCCGACACCGTAATAAGCGAACCATACTCGCAGGCATCCTCCATTTCGTCCAGCATGCCGTTAAGCTGGTTCAGTGCGTTTTCGCGGTTCAAAGCATCCAGCTCCACACCAAAATAAGCCAGCAGCTCTCTGTCAATGCCGTTGGACTCGGTGATAGCGTAGATATGCGGTTGGTAATGGCGTGTAAGGAAACGATTATCATACTTGCGTCCCTGCATCATCACGGCAAAGTATGCCAGCTGCGCCGCACGCTCGTCAATATCCAAACCATAAAGGTTATTGTTGATAATATTCTTTACCGCATCACGATCACGATAACCCTCGCTGCGATAAACTTCCATCAGCACATCAAACAAATACGCAAGAATATGACCGCTGCCCATGCAGGGATCAATGCACTTGGTAGTGGTTAGTGAAAAGTTGTTAGTGGTTAGTGAAGAGTTGTTAGTAGTTAGTTTAGCATTAACCGAACTCTCACTATCCACTGAACACTGATCACTATTCACTATCTCCTGCTCTGCCTCAGGCAAATAGTACTTCCAAGCCGCTAGTGGATAGTTTGTAGTGTTTAGTGAAGAGTTGTTAGTGGTTAATTTAGCATTAATCGAACTCTCACTATCCACTATACACTGACCACTATTCACTATACACTGATTACTAGTCACTAATCGTCCTAGACTGTTTTCTACCATGTAACGCACAATCCAGTCTGGGGTAAAAAGCTGTGTGGCAGCAGGAATATCATTTTTGCCAATCTTGATATTTTTATCCAGATTAGCAAACACCTCTTTCTTCGGCTCGATATTGTAGTATTGATACAGCCAGCCGATGATCTGCACAGCGTCCTGCCAATCCTCCTCCGGAATCAGCGTAATCATCTGCTCGATGACGCTGCCCTCACGCAAAAGTTTATCTGGAAACAGCAGCTCCGTGTAATCTTCAATGCGTTGGAACATGCGCGGAAGCTCATCATTCAAAGCGTTGCACTGCGTAATCAAAAGATACTTGTACAGCTCCTCGTCAGCATTTGCTTCTTTCAGTTCATAAATTTTCTGCTTATCCAGTCCCGGCAAATCCAATTCCAGCGCTTCTGTTAAAAGCTGCGGACGAAATTCGTTTTTATCATTGGTAAACACACGGACAAGCGAAGGCAAAAAGCCGTTGACTTCCATAAAACGCAATGCACAGAAGCGGTTAAACCAAGTATAGGCAACCTCCTCCATCACCTGCTTGTAGCCCTTGGCAAAAATCTGCTCTGTCAGCGCCTTGCGCTCCTTTTTTTGCGCAGCAGTAAGCACAAGCCCGTTCACACTGTCCGCGTCGGGATTGTACACCTCATGCTCGGTTATACCGTAAGCAAGCGCCTTCTTGCTTACACGCTCTATAAGCTCCTTGCGCGCCCATACAGCAAATTTTTTGATTGCATTCTTATCCATGTGTTCTACCTCTTCTATTCACATTTCTGTATTTTAAAGCTTAATCTTCCAATAACCCTTTTGACTACTGCCAACTCGCTCGATAACACTTTTGGCTTTTAGCTTTTCAATATAATACGTTACTTTAGACCTGCCCCATCCTAACTTATCAGCTATTTCGCTAATCGTAATATATTTATTATTTTCTAGTAAATCAAAAACCTTTTTTTCGCTACTATTAAATTTAATTTCTTGAGCTTGTTCTGTTTTTTGACCTTGTTTAGCAACTTGTTCTGTATCTTGTTCTGTTTTTCGACCTTGTTTACAAGCTTGTTCTGTTGTTTGTCCCGACACTTGCTCTGCTTTAGGCGTTTGTCCCGCATTATGCTTCCTGTAAATATTAAAGCGCAGTTCTGTTCCGCCATCAATAATTTCCAAGTCACCCAAGCCTGCTTCTCGAATCATCTCTGCAATGCGCAGCATTCCCGTACCCCAGCGCTCAATCAAATGCATATAGCTAAACGCCATTGCCAACGCCTCATTACGCACTTTGGAATAACCTTCTCGCATCTTTTCGATGGTCTGGCCAACTGGCAGCTTACCCGGTGAAGTAATCTCTAAGCGATTATCAAAAATCGCCACCTGTATACTTCCATTATCAAGATAGCTGCGATGCACTGCTGCGTTGATAATCAGCTCACGAATAGCAGCAGGAGGGATTTCATAAACATCCTGTCTATACAAGCCTTCAATTACAGCTCCAAGATGAATATTACGCAGTACAAAATGATAAGTATCTTCAATAATATCCTGCACCGGTCCTGTAAATTCACGCCTATCTACAAAAACAATACGCCTATTATCTTTAAACACAGCACATTGGAAAGTACAATGCAAAATATCTGCACCGGTAAGTATAGCGTAAGCATTTGTCGGTACAAGCTTTCCTTCATGCTCAACCAAAACACCCCAAGACAAAAGCTGCTTTGCTGTAACGTCCTTCACCAAAGCCTTTTCCTCATCGCTGTGGCAGTTGCGCAAAGCCACCTGCTTCATTTGTCGGCAAAGCTTTTCTATATCAGCATCGCTTGCCTGCAAACCAAGACAAACAGTTTTATCAAAAAAGCGATTGTTACCTTCAAACAGCAATTCCTTTACCATTGCTTCATCCGCTAATCTGGTAGTTCCTGCAACACGCACATAAACACCATGTTGTAACCCTTCAGCAGCAAGATAATATGGCCTTTGGCGACCAGCTTCAATATCCACAATAATAATAGTTGCGCCATCAATTGTCTGCATATAAATATCAGGAATAATCGCAGGCTTACAGCTATCCGAAATAGCGTTAGCTACGGCATCCATAATTTGAAACGCTTCGTTCTTATCAATGCCGACAATTTTTCTCGTATCATCTTCAACACCAATAATAAGCTTGCCACCCTGTCCATTTGCAAAAGCAACTATTGTTTTCATATACTTACTGCTTTTTACCGGCAGACTTTCTTTAAACTCCACGTTTTTAGATTCACCTGCAAAAATTTCTTCTATTTTCATTCTCTCACCATCCTTTCCAACAAAAATATATATTTTTTTATACTATTTCAATTTCATCACAGCTGTCCTTCAGACTCATCAGTGACTTTTTAAGGTTAGCCAGATAGTTATCTATATCCTGCTCGTTTCTCAGCACTGCACCATCCATATTAAACTTGCGGAAAGTTTTGCGCACCTTCTTCTTAGGATTATCCGGTGTTTGCGATGGCTGAGGTTCAGCCGGCTTAGCTGCAGGCGTAGCAGCCTGGCGCAATCTCCAAATATTGGTATCAGTATTGCGCTCAAACATACCATCCTTGCCGTCCAAATCCCACAGGAGCGATGTTCTGGCAATCAAATCCTGCTGATCGGCAAAATAAAGCTTAACACGTTTAATTTCACGCTCAACCTTAAACTTCACATCACTGTCCTGACGGCAAATCTCCTGATGCTTCTGCACTTCGGCATCGTATGCCTTTTCACAGTTAGCAATAACTTCCGAAAGCTCATTTTTACGCTCTGCCAGCATTTTATCATGCGCAGCAGTAACTGTAGCAGCAAGTCCTCTGATTTCCGGTATCTTGTTATAGTCAAAAGCACCGTTGGCAGAAGGATGAGTGTAGCGGTATATTTTGTCATACGCCTCTTTTACCGCTGCATCCTGATATAAATACTGCGTAGCATCCTTTTGCAGCTTATTCCAAAGCTTAACACCCTCATCAAAGATTGGTCGCTGACTGCCAAAGAAGTTTTCTACGTCCTCCATATCTTCCTTCATATCAAAAAGCTCATTCTGTTTATCAATCACACCCTGCAGCAAAGCGATATTATCACTGACCTTTGCCAAAATGCTGTTGATCAGCTCCAACGCCTCTTTTACCAATACCTCGTCAGGATACTTGCCGTTTTGGTATTCCTGCTGGTATTCTCTGTATGTATTTTTCAATTCACCAAAGTGCATATTGATATAAACAACCAGGCCATCCTCATCACTCGGCACATCCATTCTGCCGAAGAAGTTGCCCAAGAAGCTGCTTACCTTGCGAATCATAGCAGCAGAAGCGGAAACCTTGACAGCTATTTGCATATTACCGGTAAAGCGTTTGGAACGCAACATATCCGGAAGATTTGTTTTATCCGTCATAATAACGGCACCGCTGTATTTTAAAACTACCTTCTGCTCATACATAAGCTGAGCAATAACAGCAGCAATATCAATCTCACGCCAGCCAAAAGGCAGTCCCTGGTACTTTGTCTGCAAATCCGAAACAGTAACAGGCTGCTTCATATCGAACTTCATTTTCAAAAAGCTCAGCATTTCCTCAGCTGCATCATTATTGATATCAAAACCGCCGCCTAAATGCGCACCCTTCTGTCCCAAAGCAATCGCTCTGATATCAGGATCTCCGTCAGGCTGATAATCCAGCATTGCATAATTTTTGAAAACAAAGCCTACCAGTTTTTGTAAAGCCTGGTCCAGCTTCGCCTTCATGTCACCGGTAAACTTCGTCAAATCAGCCGAAACATAGAAATTGGCACCATCGATAGCTTTTTTCAGTGCCTCTGCGGCCTCCAGCTCGTACTTATCCGCGCGCAGCTGATAATTGGACACAATGGCACGCATCGTTTCCGTCATATCATTGATATTATTCTTGTTTTTATATGTGCGAATCTTTAGAACTGCTTCCACCAAATCATAATAATTGGTTTTGCCAAGCTCAACCACAACCTTGTTATCACAGTTCAGCATATATGCAGGATCAATGTCATAAACACTGGAGATAAACTGCAACACCAACTCATTACCGCTTCTGCCGACAGCAACATCATCCACCTTGATGTCAAAATCAAAGTCCTTTTTGCCGCAGCGCACCTTGTTGGATTTATAAATGTCCGTGATAATTTTGCCGATAGTGCTTAAAACCTTGTTTGATTCAACTGGTGTATTTTCTATATCAATCTTGATGTCCTTTTCTTCGTTGGACAGGAAGCAATACACATCGCCGTTCACATCAATAAAATTCTGCTTATACAAGCGGTCCAAAGAAAGACGCAGTTCCTCACGCAGCTTTTGCTTATCAACATCAATATTATCTGCCATCAAAACAATTAAATTGTCTATATTCGCTGCCACCGATTTATTAACATAACGCAGCAAATACAAAGTTTTCAGTACATCAGTATCCTGCATCTCTACACCATGCCCTGCAGCCGCAGCCTTGGCACAGTTGTTGATTACCTCTCGCGTCGGGCTATCGATAGCATCCTTAATCGTATCATAGAAATGATAGAACGGAGCAAGACTCTTTTCATCCTGCAGTTGAATCTTCTGCGCTGCTTCCTTAAAGCCAGACAGCATAGAACGCTCCGCACCTGACTGATGCTGGCCGATAACACCATGCTCCTTCAGCTCCGTAAACACCTTCTGCAGCAGGAAGAACTGATATGGCACAAAGGGATAATACTTCACAAAAGCATCCTTACTTTCATATCCGCACATGCTGCCAACAGTTTCCGAAGTAAAGGAAAATAGATTCTTCAGCACCGCATCCTTAGCATCATATTCTTCACTGAGTACTGCTTCCGCAGCTTCTTTTTTATCTAAAATACGTTTTTGAATAACTTTCTCCGCAGCAGCAGAGCTTAACGTCAAAATCGTCTTAAAGCGTGCAATAATACGAGAAAACTCGTCATTGCGCAGCTTAATAACCTTATCCAAGGCCTGCTGACCAGTACACATAACCCATACACGGTTACCGCAGGTACTGCCGATTTTTTCCACAACGGACTGCAGATTCAGAAGATGCTCTCTGTCACTGCCGACATATTGTCCCATTTCGTCAATCATAAACAGCAAGCGGAAATTTACCGGCTTCGTATCAATATAATATTTAATATCATCAACTAAAGCAGCAATGCTGAAATCATATTTTTCATCATCACGGAACCATTTTTTTGCATCCTCTTCTTCAAGACCAAAAACTTCCATCAAGGTCGGAACGATATAACGGGCCTGCAGTTTAAACGCTCTGCGGCCAACTGCCCAGTCCTTGCCGCTTTTCTCTTTAAATACTCTTCTGAATTCTTTTGTTTTGCCATCCTGATAAAGATAAAACTCAAAACGCGCTACCTTAAGATTTTCACCGAAAAATCCCAGATGATTATAAAACATCTTTGCAAAAACACGCATGACGGCAGTGCTGTCCTTTTCAGAAGTACCTTCTATATCAATATTAAATAAAATAGCTTCGGTATCAACTGCCGTAGCCTGTTCCATCAAGCTGTACAGCTTGGGAGAAGCAGCTAGCTTCTCTTTGAACATCTCTACAGTTTTACTGCTGCCGATTTGTTTATTTTCCAAAATATAAGAAAGCATCTTCAGAAAATGTGATTTACCACTGCCAAAGAAGCCGCTGATCCATACACCTATGCCATTGGTAGGCTCCTTAAACGCTTTAAAATATGCGTCAAAAAACTTTTCAAAAAGCTCCTGCAGCTCATCAGTTACGACATACTCGCTTACCTCCTGGTAAACAACACTTTCCGTATCCTGCGCAACCTGAATAACGCCGTTAATCTCACGGTTTATATCCTTGGTAAACATGTCCTTAATCAACATATTACATCATCCTCCACTCTCTTAAGCTATTACAAGTTGGCAGTTGCTCTATAATAACTGCTCGGCGTCAATTTGTTAAAAAGTCTTACCTGTTCCCCGGTAAACTCTCCGGGATATAAAACAACAACAGGCTTCTGCAAACGCACCGGCTGAATTGCCGAAAGAATCAAATGCAGACGGGCAATCGGATAAACCTCGCCAACACCATACAAAATAATTACCTCGGCATCATTCATTCCCTGCTCCAACATCTTTTGCACAAAGGCTTTATTATCCGCAAAGCCTTGAATAGCTTCCAAGACAGACTCCGAACCGGAATATTTTTCTTCTTCGATAATATCGGTAACAGAAGCATATTCATCACAAATATCCAGAAAAACATCAAACAGATTAAATGTTTTTACACCCTTATATTTACCGGCATCCTCATTCACCAGCTTCACAAAATAACGCACCGCCATTTCATCTGCAGGATCATAAGCAAAAATTCTTATATTCGCTTCGTTCATCAGGCCTTCGCCGGCACGAAAATCCTCCGCGCCCAATCTTGCTCCCAATTCGTCAAGACGTTCTTTTATATTCTTTTCTGACATGTGCACACCTCGTTAGTATAAACAATTGAAAGCAGCCAAGGCAGGCTTATGCTTTTCTCTCAATATATCTTCTAAAAGCGGATTTATGGTAATAGTATTGAGCTGTCTGGAGTTAATATCATCCAGATATTCATTATCAACCAAGGTTTTGACAATAACCTGTCTTATTTTATTCAGCGTACTTACACTCCACGAAGCAACCCACGGATCCTGCTCCTGAAGGTCAATAAGAAAACTGCTGACAACAAGCTTGCTAAAGCTATAATCACGTTCAACAAATTTATTTCCGATAACCTTCAGCATAAAATCGTTGATTAAACGATTTTGCTGCATCATTGCGTATAGGCAAATTTGCTTTGCTACACTGCTGGACCTGTTGACCAAAGCATCTATTAAACGCTTATCATCCGGATTTTCAGCATCCTCCAAAGCATGAATGCGCTTTAGGCAGGCTCTCGCAATGTTACGCAACATCTTTTCCGTAGGATAACGAAAAAGATTTTCCGCATAAACTTTGGCAATTATTTCTTCATCAGTCAGCCCCAGCAAATACAGCTCACCCACAATTCTCGTTTCATGGAACAGAAATTGCTCTCTGGTCAATGAACCTGAATTTGCGTAAGGACTCAATTCTTTATATCTTAATAATTCAGGATCACGCATATCAAAAACTCCTTTATTGGAAAATGGTACAGTAAACCATAATTAAATTTCTACAGAAAATCTCTTTTTCCTGCCTGGATCAGCCTTCTTTGTTTTCTTTGATCCAAAAAAAGAGGCAAGCTGCAAAGCCTGCCTCTGAATGTTAGGTAATTGTAATTTTAAAACAACGGTTTCATCTTTTCTTCTTTATCCTCCAAGCACCTCTCCACCATCTCTTTCAGCGTATACTCATCAAGATGCTCAAAGAAAAATGCCCGCTTAGGATTTAGCGGCAGCGACTTGCTCACCGCCAAATTATATTCTGCTCCCTTGGCAAAGTCCGTTGCCAAAAGCTCCGCCTTGTCCTTAACCTGCGCCAGCAATTCCGCTCCAGCCTCACTGTTCACCAGCACCAGTGTAACGCCCTTATCATCATCAAATTCCGGGTACTGCTTATCTATTCCCCAATAATCGGCAATCGTAATATCCGCCTGGCTGCGCTTATTATTAAACGCACACTCGCCGCAAGACGGACGAATGCTAATGTTATTCAGGAAAAGGCGCATATAGGTTTCCTGCCGCTTGCTCGCCCCGAAGCGCTGATGCTCGGTAAAGAACAAGGTCTCGCCATGCTTCCAACCCTTCGCCTTATCGCGAAACTTCACCTGCACAACAGGCTCGCCTGCCTCCTGCGCCAGCTCCCGCAAATGCTTTTGATAAACCTTGGGACTAGGCACACCATGACAAACAACATCAACCGTTAAAAGATTCTCCGACGGCTTTACCAGATATCTCTTTAAACCGGCAATCTGGCAAGGCGTACCGCTGAACAGAACCTTTCTGCCTGCACGCAAAATTTGCCGTACCTCGCTGTAAATCTTGCCGATTTTACTCTGCACATATTTCGAACCGCGCAGCTTGGGCAAATCGGCAAGGCTATCCACGAGTACATGGTGCACAGCAAGCTGCTCGTCCAGCGCCGCACCGACCACAACACCGCCCTGCTTTAAGACAAACTCAGCAAAAAGCGTGAACATTCCCCCGCTGGAGCTGGTAAAGCGCACTGCATCATCGTTGTTCTTGGCGCCATACACAGCAAGCAGCTCATGCTGCTGCGGCTTGTGCTGCATAGGGCAGACATTTTCGCATAAACCGCAGTCCATGCACATTTCTTCGTTAACCTTGGGATACAAAAAGCCTTCCTCGTCCGCAGTCATTCTTATACAGCCACGCGGGCAGATATTGGCGCAGGCACTGCAGCCTGTACAGTTTTTCTTGCTGCTTAGTTCAATCATGTCTTTAACCTCCCTATTGCCATAGCCTTGTTACAGCTTATATTTCAGCGTAATACTTTGCTTAAGTAATTTTTCTTTTATTATATCACAAATAAGCCCTACTTGCTCGCACTATCTTCGAGTTTATCGCCAAGCTTTCACGCAGCTTGACAGCACAAAAAAATAACATTTTCCCCGCACACAAACAGAGCTGACTTTCGCAATTCGCCAAAGTCAGCTCTTACTTTTTTTCTATTCTCTTGTAAATCCACGCTCAATCACAAAAATCTGCCGGTAATACTGTTTGCGTTTGCTTTAATCTCTGCCGGCGTTCCGCATGCCACAAGCTTTCCGCCTGCGTCACCGCCGCCGGGGCCCATATCAAGCACATAGTCAGCGTTACGGATAACGTCTAAATCATGTTCAATAACAATAACAGTTGCCCCATTGTCCAACAGCGCCTGGAAAACCTCCAGCAACACCTGTACATCCAAGGGATGCAAGCCAATCGAAGGCTCATCAAAAACAAAGACGGAATCATGCTGCGTCCTGCCGATTTCGCTGGCCAGCTTTAAGCGCTGCGCTTCACCGCCGGATAAACCCGGTGTTTCCTCGCCCAGCGTTAAATAACCAAGGCCCAGCTGACGCAGGACCTTCAGCTTTTGGCTGATGCCCTTCATATTTTTGCAGAACTCAAGAGCAGTATTTACATCCATCGCCATCAGCTCCGGCAGCGAAGCACTCTCCCCCGCCTCGTTCGTCAGCCTGATATCGTAGGCCGCCTTCGCGTATCGCGAACCGCGGCAGTCCGGGCAGGGTATATCCACATCCGGTAAAAACTGTACGTCCAAACTGACAACGCCTGTTCCGTCACAGCCTTGGCAGCGAAGTGAGCCTGTGTTGTATGAAAAAGCACCTGCCTTATATTCATGCGCTTTAGCTTCTGGCAATTTGGCGTAGAGCTTACGCAAATCATCATGAATGCCTGCATAGGTAGCCACAGTAGAACGGACATTAATTCCGATAGGCGTAGCATCAATTAGCTTAACGTGCTCAATCCCCTCAGCGTTAACGGCACGGATATGCTCAGGCAGCGCCTTGCCGTCAATCGCCGCAGCCAGCGCAGGTACAAGGCTTTCCAAAACCATTGTGGTTTTACCGGAACCAGATACGCCGGTAACAGCTGTCAGCCTGCCCTTCGGAATATCTATCTCCAACGGCTTAACGGTATGAATTTGCGCGGTAGCAAGATGAATGTTGCCGTCAGCAAACAGCTCCTGCTTCTGAGCGCAGCTTTTCCGTTTTGCCGCTGCCTTTCCGGCAAGAAACGGGCCGATTTGCGAAGCAGGATTTGCTTCTATCTCCGGTATTGTTCCCTGCGCAATTACATGACCGCCGCCGGCACCTGCCTGCGGTCCCATTTCCACAAGCCAGTCTGCCTCCTGCAAAATCTGCGTATCATGGTCCACAAGGATTACAGAGTTGCCGTCTGCCACCAGGTCATGCATTACGCCGGTCAGTCCCACGATATTGGAAGGATGCAGACCGATGGACGGCTCATCCAGCACATAAAGGACACCAGTAGTACGGTTGCGGACAGCACGCGCCAGCTGCATACGCTGCCTCTCTCCCGTAGAGAGCGTAGCAGCGGAGCGGTCAAGCGTAAGATAACCGAGTCCCAAGTCCAGCAGACGTTTTGCAGTGCCGGTAAAAGCTTCACAGATGCGTTCCGCCATCGGGCGCATTGCCTCCGGCAGGCTTTCGGGAACACACTGCACCCACGCTACCAACTGCACCAGTGTCATGTTGCAGGCCTCAGCCAGCGAAATCCCCAACAGCTTCGGCGCACGCGCAGCTTCTGAAAGACGCGTACCGTAGCAGTCAGGGCAGATATCTTCCTTCAAAAACTTTTCTACGCGCTTCATGCCCTTTTCATCTTTTACCTTAGACAACGCATTTTCGACTGTATAAACAGCGTTAAAATAGGTAAAATCCAGCTCGGCAAAATCATTGGAATTGCTTTTCTTCGGATGATAGAGAATATGCTTCTTCTCCGCAGGACCGTGATAAACGATATCCTTCTCCCGCTCCGTAAGCTCGCAAAACGGTACATCTATGCGCACGCCCATCTCCTTGCAGACATCAGTCATCAGCGACCACATAAGGCTGTTCCACGGCGCAACTGCACCTTGTTCGATTGTAAGCGATTCATCCGGCACCAGCGTGCTGATATCTACCGTGCGAACGCTGCCTGTACCGCCGCAGGTTTTGCAGGCACCCTGCGAATTGAAGGCCAGCTCCTCGGCAGACGGCGCATAAAACTGCGCGCCGCACTCCGGGCAGGTCAGCTTCTTGCCTGCGGCAACCAAAAGCGTCGGCTCCAGGTAATGTCCGTTGGGACAGCGATGGCTGGCAAGGCGCGAATACATAAGGCGCAGGCTGTTCAGCAGCTCCGTGCCTGTGCCGAAGGTGCTGCGGATTCCAGGTACACCCGGACGCTGGTGCAGCGCCAAAGCTGCGGGAACATACAGCACCTCATCTACGGAAGCACGGGAGGCCTGCGTCATTCTGCGGCGTGTATAGGTAGAAAGTGCCTCCAGATAGCGGCGTGAACCTTCGGCGTACAGCACGCCAAGCGCCAGGGATGATTTGCCGGAGCCTGATACACCCGCAATGCCGACGATTTTCCCCAAGGGAATGTCTAGATCAATATTTTTCAGATTGTGGACCTTCGCTCCACGGATAAGCATTTTATCAATCATTTTTCTGCTCCTGTATGAATTGAATCGCTTTTAAAATATGCATGATATGTTTAATTTAGTCTAACACTATAACAAGGCAAGTGCAACTTGTGCGCAAGCTTTTTTATTCTTAAAATTTAAAGCGCACAAAAAGGCATAACAAGCTGCATTATCACAGCTTATTATGCCTTTGCTTATTTTTTTCTTTATGCGACAGCTTAAATGTTTCTGTTTATATGCAGGAATTGCGCTCCTCAAACCTCTTTCTCAAAGAAATTATATCCGTCGCAAAGGCATACGTCCCATCACCCTTGCGCAGAGGATAAATCTCCTCCTGCAGCCACTGATAAAACTCCCTGCTAAGCTCATCATTCAGCTGCCACTTGGCCTTTACAGCGCCATGACGCAGCGTAGCCTCAGCCACCCGGCGCAATCTTTTCCACTTCGAATAATACGCCAGCTTCATCTTCGTCATAAAATGCCTGCTGTCCTCGATAACAAAGCCTTCAATATGCTTTCCGTCATACAAATAATCCTCCTGCATAATCGTTTTCAGCCACACCTGCAGCTCATCCCAGGATGCCAGTGTGCAAGCCTGCTGTTTAACCTCAACCTGCAGCTGCTCGCCCAAAGCCACCAGCTCCGCATACGGACGATGCGCAAAATTCAGCTCATTTTCAATAATCTCCAACAGTACAACCTGCGGCTTCTTATATTCGATAATATGCGGGTCCATCTCCGGCTCAATGCACTCAAAGATAACCGAGCAATTATTAGTCTTAACAAAATTCTCCAAAAGCTGCATGCGTTCCTTAAGCTCTGCCGCCAAGGTGTTTTTGAAAATCTTCGCATATAAGCCGTACATATCACCCTTAGAGGTTACAAGCAGCTTTTTCTGTGCGCTGTCATAACCGACAATGCCAAGAAAACCGTTGACCTTCACATAGGCCTGCACCGGAAACTGCAGATTGTGCCTCAATGCGTTCAGCTTCGTTTCCGGGCGCTCATCAAGATTGAAAAATTTGTCATAGCTGCGTGCGACAATTTTTTCTGTCCGCTTGTTGATGTACAAGCCTCTTGCCTTGCAGGTAACATCATCCCATGCCTTGTTGTAAAAAGCGTCACGGGTAAAGTTAAAGGAAGAAATTACACCGAAGCTCTTCTCTTTAATCAACGGATTCCCGGCAAAGTTGGCCAAAAGCTGCTGCACATTCTCAATCTTGGCATTTGTTTTGCTGTCCTTTGCGCCTTTCTTTTTATCAAGATACTCCAAAGCGTTACCGACAGTAACTACGGCAAAGCCATCCTCGCTAAGCTCCAACGCCCGCAGCTGGCCGCCCATTTCTACCGCTCCGTCCAGATTAAAGCAATGCTCGTTAACCTCCGCCGGCACACCCTCATAATTGCGGTGTCCGTGAACCTGGTATTCGTTTGCAGCTGCGTGCTTGGCAAAGGACATATCAACGTCCAACGCATCCTCATACACGCCGGTGCCGTAAATCAGCTCCGCTGTCGCTATCAAGGATAAATTCTCCGGCATACGCGCCAAACCGCCATGACTTACCAAAACCTTTTTCCCCTGATATGTATAGCAGAAGCACTGCGACAATTTCCTGTAAAAATTATATACAGCCTTCCTGTTCAGGCCTGCTTGCGCCAGCTCCGGTGCCGTCTGCATGCGGAACTCCTTCGAAACAATGCCATCTGCCAAACCGTAATCCCGCAAATTGGCTTCATGGTTGCCCTCCAGCAGCGTAACGTTATCTAACGCGGCAAGCTGCAGCAATAATTGCATAACCTCGGCATTCTCGTTGCCCCTGTCAATATAATCGCCAAGAAAAATATAGTAGTTCTGCGGATTTATTGCCTCAAGATATTCCTTCAGCGGCTTATAACAGCCATGAATATCACCGATATGAATTACCTTTTTATAGGCAGATAAATCGCGTGGCTTGTACCAAATTTGCGAAAGCTCCCCCGGTTTAATTACGGTAATACCGGACGGAACCTTATTATCCGCCAGCTGAGCATACATTCTTTCAATAACATTTTCCGGAACCTGTTTGTATTCCTCTCGCAGCAGGTTCCTTTTCTTTGCTTCCTCAATGGTAATATCAGTAAAATCAACCACATAAATGCGATATTTATACTCATTGGCGAGCTTTTTATACGCAGTCATATCTCTGCCACGGATATTGGTGGCATCCACGACCGTAAAGCAGCCTCGCTTCATGCGCTCCTCCAGTGTCTGCAGCAAAAACGGCCACATCTGCTTGTCAAAATGCGGGCTGATGCACCATCTGCCTGCTTTGTTCAGCATCGGCGAAGCATATAACAGGCGTAACCCATCTGCGCTCAATGTATAAGGCTCCAGCCCCTGCTCTTTTATAAACGTGCTCTTGCCGGAGCCTGGCACACCACGCATCAATAATAAAATTCTCATATCAATCACCTTACTTAACTAATACTTTGCAGCTAAAAAACTGCCTATAAATGCCGAATATTTTTCAGCTATGGGCAATTCATAGTCTGCCTCAAAGCTCTTTCTTTTTACGGATACTACTTTTTCTGAAACCGGATTATAGCCTTGGCGAATATACTCCTTGCTGTATACACCGATGCCTCTTTTCTGCCATTGCGGCACGTCGTTGTAGTTTATATTCCTCGCAAAAAGAAGCTCATTTTTGAAGGCAACACTTTTCGCCCGCAAATACTGCGTAGCCTCATTTTTCGACAGGCCTTCCTTGCGCAACGTCCAATAACACCAGGAGTTCAGCGCATTGCGATTTGCGTCCTCCTGCCGCCACAAAAAATAATCCTTCACAAGTTCAATGTTAGGCAAAGGCACCACTCTGCAATCAAAGCAGACCGCCTTACCAAGCGCCAAGGAAAAATAACCACTGGCCTCACCGGCTAATATAGTGTTTATTTTGCGTACTTTGTTAGCAAAAGCGCTGTTATCGGGACTGAACAGCAAGGATATTTCATCACTTTCCGTATAACCGTACAAAACCTTGAAACCGCAATTCATAATATGCTTTGTCGTATCAACCATCAAATCACGAAAATACGTGTCAAAGGGTGCCTCAAATTTGCATATTTCACGCGTTAATTTGGTAAAACTGCGTCCGTCCAGCCTCGCTACTATATACATTCCCGGAACTATATATTGATCAATGCTCTGTTCATACACTCGCATCCGTTTATCAAAATCGTCAAATTTCATTATCTAAAGCTCCTTCCATTCCCGTAAAAATTTTCTTGGTACGCATTCTGTTAACCACACGCCGTTGGCCGAAAGGTAAAACTTGTAGCCCGCTCTTGCCATCTCACCTGCCAACACTGTGTAGATAAACGGCTCTCCATGTCTTTTGCCTACATTATGCGCTGTTTCGACATTCGCCGATAAATGCACATACAGCCTTTGCTTGGCGATAAGTCCCTGTCTGTTGATGCTCGCAACATATTTAACGCCAGTCCCGTGATACAAAAGCTCCAGCGGCACAGCCTCCCGAAGCTCCACATCAACCTTCACGGAATGCCCCTGATTCGCTCTTATTCTCTTTTTATCCTCGCTGAATGCGAAACGCTGCTTGCTATCTTCGGCAACAATCTGCTCCAGCATAAGCATATTAAACACTTCTATCCGGTTAAAGGCAGTCAGCAGTGCTTCCACCTGCGCCCAACCATGCGCATCCAGTTCAATGCCGACTGCTTGCGGTTTATGCCGCAGCACCAGCGCCAAAAATCTTCCCCATTCGTTCAAGCTTTTGCTCATAGCATTTCCCCACCTTATAAAAAAGCAGAACTCCCGAAACTATAGCCATAGTCCCCGGAGTTCTGCTTCTTCTTACGATTATAAATTTTTGCCGAAGCCTTGACCTTAGTAATCGGCTTCACATTTCCCCAGTTGCCTCGTTTGGAGGCGTTGACTATCTTTTGCTGTTTTTTCGACATTTTCTCATAGCTTACAAATCTTTCCATATGCTTATTCCTCCATTATCTGTTCTGTTTTATAAAAATAGCTTGTTGCTATGTTAATCTTAACACAGCAGCAAGCTATAATCATGGAAAAAATGTTGCGCACTTAAAATTCTGCGCTGCATTGCATTTGCTCTCTTAGCTTTTTCTTGATAAGCTCCTTAAAGTCCTCCGGCTCACGCACCTTAACCGTCGGCCCGAAGCTCAGCACACGGAAGAGGATTTCAGTTTCATCCCCCTTGTCATATTGCACTGTCAGCAAGTAATGCGACTCGTCCAGCTTTTCCGTTTCCTTCGCCAGGTCGGAAAAATGCATCAATGCGCGTACCATCGTACTGCGTTCATCCTCAATTTCCAAAACCAGCGTCTGCTTGGCAAGCTCTCCCTTCTTCAAGTTTTTTATATGCTCTACTGCCTCTCCCGCTTCTACGGATATTATTCTGCCTAAATTCAGCGTCACCTGCTTACGCTCGGCTATTGCCTGCAGGCGAAACTTATCATCCTTGGCCGAATATTCCAATGATACAGGTACCAAATCCGTCCAGACGATAATTGTCCCCCTGTTGCTCCTGTAGGAAGCATTCAGATAGCGCTTTTCCCGCAAGGCATGAAGAATTTCCCGGAAGTTTGCTCTATATTTGAGATTGGTATAAGCATCTCCATCCACAAAGCGGTCGAAAAAGACAAACTGCTCAGGCCTGTACAAAGGCTCTACCGACTGCAAAGCAGCCTGCTGCCTTGCAATCTCCTCATCCGAAAAGAATAAGCTGATTTTTTCATCAAGGAGCAAGGTTTTCAGCCATCTTTTCTGCAGAGCAGTCAGGGGCATCGTCGGCTTATTTTTCAGCGGCGTCCCAAGCTCCGGTGTCAGCAGTTTCCACGTTCCGTCAGCAAGCGCAGGCAAAAGCTGCAGCACACTGTCGCCATAGGCACCATCACAGACAAGCTGCTGCATGCTTGCTGCAGACAATTTTCCTTCAAGCGCCTGCGTCAGCACCTTCGCCACAACATTATAATAGGTTCCGTAAATCTCGCTGAACACTGTGCTCATTTACACTTCACCTGCTTTCTTCACGCCATACATAGCGTACACCTCAGCCAAATCCTGCCAAAACTTTTCTTCCACAGCCTTATTGCTGCAGGAAAAGCTTTCAATACGACCGATAAAGGTACGCAGCCAGGGCAGCATTTCGCCTGCATCATGCACATCGGCAACAAAACGATAATGCTCAGCATCTGTTTTTTCCACTCGTCCGCAGCGCTTTTCCCGCTTCAAGCATTGTAAAATATACGGCTCATCACTGCTGATGCGCACTACAAGCTCAACATGCTCCAAGGCATCAGCAGGCCCTCTGTTCATAGATACGCCCCACAAATGCTGCTCCATCTGCTCAGCCATAGCATAAAAATTATCGTAATCACGCACGTCCTTCGATTCCAGAACGCGTTCCAGATTATCCAGACGGCAGAAAATAATCCTATGCGCCTTAAAGAACCAGCACATCACATAACGCCTGCCACTCTGCGTGCTTACATAAATCTTGAGCGGCAGCACGCGGAAAGAAATGTTCTTGCCTTTGGAAGAACAGCTTTCAATACGCACGCACTGCCTGCGCTCTATCGCCGCCAGCAAATCAAGCAGCACATCACTCTCTAAGGCATGCAGCAGATAATGATGCTTATAGGAAAATACGCTGTTGCCCGCAGCAAGCTTATCCTCTATAAAACTGCCCACAACACCTATCTGATTCGTTTCGGCAAAAAAGCTCACGGCATCGCACCAGGCATCTAAATCAACATCGTCCTTGCTGCGCTCATAATATAACTCACGCCCGCACTTTTCATTTTCTATTAAACCAAGCTCTGCATATTCTGCCAATTTCTTGCGCACAGTGGAAATATCCAGCGCCACTGGTTCGTCAAAACAAGATAAATACGCTGCATCCAGCCTTTCCATAAGCTGACGCAGAGTAAATTTTTCACCAGGCTGCAAAATATCCAGCAGAAAAAAATGCAGCATGATATCATTAGCCGTAAAGCTCTTGGCTTTTAATGCTTTATAAAAAGGATTATGCCGGATTTTTCTGCTGTCTACGGAAATAAAGCAGTTCTTCCGCCGGCATTCTGGCGGAAATACATATACTCACCCAGCCAGCTTTCAATGCGTCTGCGCTCGTTATCATAGCTGCGAGCGCTTTTATCCGCAAAATCAGCTCTGCTCTTAAAGCCAAAGACATAAAAATCACGCATCAGCTGCCGTATATTATCAAAGTTTTTTATTAACTCATTAAAAGCCATGAGCAGCACCCTCCTTCCGCAGCAATTCCGCTAAACAGTATTCCCAAAAATACGCTGATAATTCAGTGTTGCTTTTTTACTTAAGCACTGATTTATCCTTAGTATATCACACATCAACGACAGATTTTGTCTATGTCAGACAATCGAATACACTCTAACATAAAAAAGTAAATAAGTTTTTTTCTGCGTTACAAGCAACAAGAAAAGCGCAGCTATCAACATACTTTATGCATGTATAACAGCTACGCTTTTGGATTACTGCAGATACTTCAAAAACAACGCATTAAGCTCGTCGTATCCATGCCTGCGTTCCTCCGGCAGGCTCCTGATTTTCTCTTTAAGACGCGGAAATTCTTCTTCAATAAAATTATTTATCTCGTCCACTCTCGGAATCAGCTTCAGCTCCGGCACCTCCATCTTAATGCGCAAAAGCTCCTGTACGGATTCATAAAGATATGCAGGCAAATCAGCTGCAACCAATTCTGTAAAACGCATTGGTGGCGGAGTATTGGTCCTTAAAATCCATCTGCAGGCAAGCAAAGGCCGCAAAACATAAAAGTACTTTTTAGCTCGCACCATCTCTCCCCGCAGATACTCCCGATAGTTGCCTTCTGCCATATTCAAGTAATGATAAAGTCCGCTCTTCGCGGAAAAATAGTTTTCCATAAGGGGAATAAATTCTTGGCTGAAAGCAGTTTCCCTATAAACAATCGGTGATTTAAACCACTCGAATACCGACGGATTGGAACGATGCAAAAGCCTCAACGCCTTCTGCAAATCCCAGCCGTTGACATCCAGCAAATCGTTGATGGGGAATTCCAGTACATCTCTCGACTGTTCTAATTTTAAATAATAATCATGCGGACGCACATAAATAAAGCGTACATCAAAATCACTGTCCGGAGATTCAAAGCCCCATGCACGGCTTCCCGATTCTACTGCGTGGAGAATCCTTACATTTTCCTGTTTTTCTATCTGCTGCAATTTTCCAATGATAATTTTTCGCATTGTTACCACACCTCACCCTCGCTACGCGTTAATTGTATTTTACACTACGAGCGCCGGAAAATCATTGATAAAAATATGCGCACTAGCGAGCTTAAAGTTTATGTGCGGATTTTGCCGAAAGCCTCAGCCCTCATCCTTGATATTTTCTATTTCGTCCTGCACATCATTACGCCGCTCTTCCAAATCGTCATAGCTTTCACCGTTAGCCTGTCTTTCCGCTATTTCATCCTCTATATCAGACTTTTCTTCTTCAAGATTCAACAGCTCTTCTCTCGAAGCATACGCATAATTATCTTGAGAAAAAATAAACGGCAAGACAGCAAACAACGACATTATCAGCAGCGCTTTAGCTATAATTCTTTCTTTTTTCATAATTGCACCCTACGAAAATTTATCCTCTAAGTTACTTTTTAATCGTGCATGGACGCAGACCATCAAATTCATGGATGCTTAAGGTTCCTCCCTTAGGTATAGCAATAACGCTTTCATCATATTTGCCGGACACAAGCTTCTCCAGCACCTTGTAAGGCCCCGGCAGACGCGTAAGCGTTCCTCCTAAAAGCTTTACCAAAGGCATAATATAAGCTTCAACCTCTTGCAAAGCATACGTTCCTGTATCAATGATGTAAAAATCCGTAAAGCCCTTATAAAGCTGCTTCAGAAATGCTTCTGCTTCTTCCTGCCCACGCTCCTGCACCAGCTTGGTATAATCTATCGTAGAGTTTTTCATAAAGTTCATCCAGCTCTTAGTTATAAAAATTGCTCCGTCGGGACGCTTGATACCGGAGCCTGTCAAAAGAACGTCAATGCAGTCCATAGTACGTGGCACAGCAATCGGACAGGTTGTTGCCTTTAAATCGCAAGTAGCCTTGCCACAGCCGGAAACGCAGATAACTATCTCCTCTGCTTCTGTATTTTCATCAATAATCCTTTGCAGCGTCTCATGCATCTTCTGCGGATCGCTGTGCAGCGCAGCATTAAGATAAGTTACCTTGCCATCAAAGCCTATTTTCTTAATGGTGTTTTCCAGCTCCTTTTGCAGTGTAATGCAGGAATATATTGCTCTTTTACCCATAATATCAGCTCCTCATCTAGTCTCTTTTGGTTTTTGGCACTTTCTTAATTATATCACTCTCATATGAATCGTAAAAATAAAAAGGCTTCTTCACCACATTATCTTCACATAAGCTTTCGAGTATTTCTTTATCAGTCTAAGATTTATAATTCATCTTCCCAATCATTTTAAAATTTACTGCTAAACTACATTCACAGGAGGCAACAGAAAATTTGCCAAACACAAAATTTAGTACTATAATAGGAAATGCATTTTTGATAAATTTATTGTTTTCGAGAGGGGTTAAAAAATGCTTTTAAACGAAAAAAATTCACGTCTGACCTTGTGTGGTGAGCTAGCACTTTTAGTTGCAGTAATCATCAACAGCTTTAGTGTCGTGCTCATGCTCTACTCCGGTTCCGGCATCAGCGCCATCAGCAGCGTTCCCTTTGCCTTCAGTGAAGCCTTTCCTAAGCTCACACTTGGTACCTGGACCTACATTTTCCAGGGACTGCTTATCGCCAGCCTGATGTACATGCGCAAAAAATTTATCGCGTCTTATATGTTTAGCTTTGTTGTAGGCTTTGTGTTCAGCCAATTCCTTGATTTGTTTGAGCTGTATATCAACATGCTACCGCAGGCCTTTTCCTGGCGTGTGCTGTATTTTGTCGTAAGCTATATTTTAATATGCATCGGTATTGCTTTGTCCAACCGCTGCGGCCTGCCCATTATCCCTACGGATCTGTTCCCGCGTGAGTTGAGTACCATTATAAAAATTGAGTACGCCAAAATCAAAATTACCTTTGACGTCACCTGCCTGGCTATCACCGCACTGCTGACACTGTTCTTGCTGGGACACATAGACGGATTGGGAATCGGCACTATTTTAGCAGCCTTTACCATGGGCAAAGGTGTGGCCTATGCCGGTCAATATTTAGATAAAAACTTTCAGTTCATGCCCTATTTACAGAAAAACTAAAGAAAGATTACTTTGAAGCACAGCATTAAGAAGCTTGGTTTTAACATCAAATTTCTTAATGCTGTTTTTATTTTAAAGAACACGCAGGCCGGGCCAAGTATTGTTCCGATAAAAGTCTCCATTACTTCACTATGTAGCAAGTAAAATCAATTAACAGCTTTGCAGCTTTCTTCTCATTCTTTTCAAGATAGCCTCATTAGTCGCAATAGTATCTTGCAAGCTTCTCAAATTCAAGACCTTGCTCTTTCCATACTTGCAGAACACCTTCGTCCCTATCGAAGCAAGCAGTATTTCTCGCTTGGAAAATCTTTTTCCGATTTCATCTGCAAGATGCACGTATTCTTTACTTTGTGCACGCAGAGTGCCTAAAAGCGTGGCAAAATCCTTCTTGTTGATAGTAAGGCCATAAACATTTTGTCCAAAATGATATAAGCCCTTTGCTCCACCTACCACTCCACCGGCTATTTCCTCTTTATGATTCCAAGCCTGCTCCGCAGTCCAAATTGTACCTTTAACAGTCGCCTTCCCTATGGCTGCAGCAACTTTGCCAGTATGCTTGAAAACTTTTTTGTTATATCATCCATTTTATTAGCCATCTGTACACTTTCCAACAGATTTTATTCTTCATCTTCTGCCAGCATACGATAGCCTACACCAAGCTCATTGACGATATAGCGTTTTTCTCCGGGTGTCACACCCATTTTCTTCCTGATGTTTTTCATATTTACCTGTAGCTTTTTGACGCTGCCATAATCCGAATAACCCCATACTGCTTGGATTATGGCAGCATAAGTCAGCACCTTTCCCGCATGGATGGAGAGAAATGTCAAAATATTATATTCCGTCTGTGTCAGGTCGATTTCCTTTCCATCGACCAAAACCTGCCTTTTATCGTAATCAATCAGCAAATCTTGAAATTTAAATTTACCGCCGTGGGAACCTTCGTTTTTCTCGCTGTACCGATGGCTGCGAAGAACTGCGCGGATACGAGCCATCAGTTCCTCAGTTCCAAACGGCTTGGTAATGTAATCATTCGCACCAAGGTCTAAGGCTTCCACCTTATCCATTTCGCCGGAACGGGCAGAAAGAACAATAATAGGAACAGTATCCGTTTCTCTAACATTCTGAATCAAGCTCAAGCCATCACGGTCCGGCAACCCGAGATCCAGAACAATAAGGTCCGGGCGATAAGAAGCGTACATCATCATTCCTAGCGCACATGTTTCTGCACAAATCACCTGATAATCACTTATTTCCAAGTTAGCTTTGATGAAACTGAGAATATTTGCTTCATCTTCTACGATTAGAATTTTGAATTTATTATTGCTCATCATCGCACCCTCTTGCCAAAGAAAAGCGGAATACAGCACCGCCGCCCTTCCGGTTTTCTACAAAAATCTCGCTGCCATGCGCCTTAATAATAGCAGCACAAACCGAAATACCGATACCCATATTGCTGCGCGTTCCGTCTATCGGTGCTGCAGACTTTTTATAGCATCCGGTAAAAATCTTATCCAAAATGTCCTCCGGAATGCCACACCCGTTGTCGGCAACTTCAAATACGGCCTTATCTCCTGCAAGGGAAACCGACAGCTTCAGCTCCGTCATACCCTTCGCATGAAACACGGCATTTTCCAAAAAGTTCAGCAACACCTGCTCTATGAGGATAGAATCCATAGGAATATCCACAAAGTCGGCCGGTATTTGCGTAATCACCTTCTGATTCGGGTGCTTCTTGGAGAACTTCATAAGCACGGAGTCAATCAGTTCATCCAAAACAATCGGCGTTTTCACAATCTTGACCTTGGCACCGTCGATTCTTGTAACAGCCAGCAGGTTTTCGACCATGCGGATAAGCCATTCGCTATCCTCTTGAATTTCTCCCAACAGCTTTAGCTTCTGTTCTTCCGAAAGCGCATCCTTCTTGGAAATCAGCGTAGAAGATGAACCGTATATTGATGTAAGAGGTGTACGCAAATCATGAGAGATTGCCCGCAGCAGATTGCCCCTCATTCTCTCCTTTTCGCTTTCTGCCCGCAAATTCTCCTGATCACGTATCCTACTGTTCAACGTACTGGTAGAAACGGCAACAACCAGCATAATAATGGCGGACAAGATGCTTTCTTCTACGAAAAAATCCAAAGTATAATAAGGATAAGTAAAGGCAAAATTCACTGCAAATACACTTAAGACAGCCGAAACAATACCATAGCAATACCCGTGCGTTTTCAGCGATATCAGAAAAACGCCGAATACAAAAATCATAGGAACCAGCGTTTGCGTTGTAAAGAGCTTACGAATCAAAAGATTAATGGCAAAAGCGCCGAAAAAAATACAGACAGAAAATAAAATATCTTCTTTTCGTTGTTGATGCTTCATAATGCTTCTCCTAATTATTTTTACAAACCCATTATACTTCACGAGCAAAAACGCTTCAATCTATATCACCGGATAATATTACTCCATCCCCGTTTCTTTACCAAATCTACACCGAAAAAATGCTATGATAGGAACAAGCAAAGCAGTGTTCAATATACGGCTTTTACATTGTGTCCGCAACAAGCACAATGAATGTATAAACAGATTAACAAGAAGGTGTAGGTATGTCAGAAGAAATGATTAGCAGAAGATTTCAGCTTTCATCTTTTCAAATTATCATATTAGGTTTTGCGGGAGTAATCCTGCTAGGTGCATTACTGCTGATGCTGCCAATTTCTACTATAGAAGGCTGCATAACGCCGTTTAACGAAGCGCTTTTTACCTCAACCTCCGCAGTTTGTGTAACCGGTCTTGTGATACATGATACCGGCAGCTATTGGTCGGCCTTCGGGCAGACAATCATTCTGACGCTGATACAGATTGGCGGTCTTGGTGTTGTCACTGTAGCGGCATTATTTGCACTTCTGTCCAGGCGAAAAATTTCTTTGATGCAGCGCACTACCATGCAGGACGCAATATCAGCTCCGAATGTAGGCGGTATCGTACGGCTCACGAAGTTTATCCTATGGGGAACATTTACGATTGAACTGATTGGTGCACTTGCCATGCTGCCAGTGTTCTGCCGCGACTATGGATGGCACGGTATTTGGATGGCAGTCTTTCATTCTGTCTCGGCCTTCTGCAATGCAGGCTTTGATATTTTGGGAACCGCAAACAATCTGTATCCATCTCTTACCAGTTATGAGCTAAATCCAATAATGAATATAACTATTATGCTGCTTATCATAATTGGCGGTATCGGCTTTTTGACGTGGGAGGACATTTGTGAAAACAAGCTGCAGTTCCGGCGCTACAGAATGCAAAGCAAGGTAATCCTCATCTTTACGTTAATTCTGATTATCCTACCGGCAATTTTTTTCTTCTTTGCTGATTTTGCTGCTCTTCCTATTGAAGCACGTCTGCAGGCTGCTCTCTTCCAGTCGGTCACAACAAGAACAGCCGGCTTCAATACGGTAAATTTATCTGCTATGTCCAGCTCGTCGCAAGGCATTATGATTCTTTTAATGCTGATTGGCGGTTCACCGGGCTCAACTGCCGGTGGTATGAAAACGACAACCTTTGCTGTTCTGCTTGCCAACATTGTTGCGACCTATCGCCAACAGGACAGTGCCCATTTTTTTGATCGCAGAGTCGATTGCAACGCTATCAAAACTGCCTCAACTATCCTCACCGTGTATATTGCACTATTTTTTTGGGGAGGAATTTTTATCAGTGCCTATGAGAACCTGCCACTGTCATCCTGTTTATATGAAACAGCATCGGCATTGGGAACAGTCGGCCTGACGTTGGGAATTACACCGCAGCTGCATGTACCCTCACAACTGATACTGATTTTACTAATGTATCTTGGCAGAGTTGGCAGTCTTACGCTCATGTATGCAGCATTATCCGGCAAAAAAGCAGTTAACTCAAAACTGCCGCTGGAAAAAATAACAATTGGTTAAATAAAGACTAACTATAAAAAGTCAAGGGGGTAAAGATAAAAAATCTTAAACCACATAGATATATTGACTTTTTATTAAGTTAGTCGAAAAAACGCATGACAAATAAAGCATCGTTTACGATGCTTTCAAAAACAGTATTCAAGTAAGTAAAGTCAAGAAGCTTTCAGAAAAGCCTGCTTTGTTTTCTCAAGGTGGAAAATCACTCTAACCAATTTCTTCACGGCATGAGATATAGCAACATAGTAATGCTTACCTTCTGCTCGCTTTTTTGCCAGATAGGCCGAAAACGTGCTATCCAAGTGACAAACTCGTTGTGTAGCTTGAAATAAAGCATATCTCAAGTAATGAGAGCCTCGCTTCTCCATATGAGCATAGCAGTTATCGAGTTTACCAGATTGGTAAGTAGAGGGAGAATAGCCTGCATAAGCTAAAATCTTATCCGGAGAAGAAAAGCGGCTGAAATCGCCAATTTCTGAGATAATCATAGCTCCCATGTTATTACCGATTCCAGGTATTGTAGTTATAGGAGAAGCAATCTTATCCATCATTTTAGAAATCTCTGCTTCTATTTCTCCAATATCAATAGTCAGTGC
>ENA-ORMX01000160-ORMX01000160.1-human-gut-metagenome-genome-assembly--contig:-NODE-160-length-49495-cov-30.463693_pt1 | contig 49495 bp, 52 predicted proteins | sample MGYA00242108_ERZ509007 | MGnify/ENA primary metagenome ERZ509007 (study PRJEB26280, sample SAMEA2338745) | human gut metagenome | biome: human gut; feature: human-associated habitat; material: faeces...
ATAGCTGCATCTTTTCCCGACGCGAGACGCGTCGCCCCCATTAGAGGTAGCGTTTGGTGCTTGAGTACGGTTTTACTGGCAATAATATGCAAATGTACAAATACAGCTGACGCCGCAGCGTTGCTGTTTGCAACGCTACGGCGTCAGCCCATTAGCATATTAGCACATTGCCATATTAGCACATTGCCATGCTCGCATCACTTTGCATTAAACTTGAGCGCGTCCTGGTCGTCATACTGCTTTTGCAGGCGGACAAGCTCCTTCATCAAGCGGGCAGTGATTTTCTCAGTACCCGGCTGGCCATAGATGTTGTGCATTTCGTGCGGGTCGGTGTTGAGATTATAAAGTTCCCACTTATTGATGTCGTTGTAGAAGTGAATGAGCTTGTAACCATCAGAACTGCGTACACCATAATGACGCTTTACGGCATGTTCGGCCGGATACTCATAATAGTGGTAGTAGATGCTCTTGCGCCAGTTTTTGGGGTGTTTGCCTTGCAACAGCGGCAGGAGCGACACGCCCTGAATGTCGGCTGGCACGGGGGCACCCGCCAGTTGCAGGAATGTGGGTGCATAGTCAATGTTCTGCACCATCTCGCTGATGTCGCCACGGGCATTGAGGCCCTTTGGCAGACGCATTACCAACGGCGTGTTGAGCGACTCCTCATACATAAAGCGCTTGTCAAACCACCCGTGCTCGCCCATGTAGAAACCTTGGTCGGAGGTGTAAACCACGAGCGTGGAGTCGAGCAATCCCGACTGCTTGAGGTAGTCGAGCATGCGGCCGACGTTGTCGTCAAGGCTCTTCACCACCTTGGCATAGTCGCGCATGTAGCGCTGGTACTTGAACTCGTCCAAAGCCTTGCCCGTGAGGTGACGGCTGTTAAAGTCTAAGGCCAGTGAATCGTAGAAGTAGTCATACTCGGCACGCGACCTTGAGTCGAGACGGCCAATCATGTTGAGGTAATTGTCGGTCAGGAATGTCTTTGAGCCCGGAGTGTACATCTTGGTGTCGTACACAATGTCCATGTGCTTGCCAATCTGCATCTCGGCCGTTTTGGCAGCATCGCGGCCCTCATAGTCATCGTAGAAGTTTTCGGGCAGGGCAAATGTCTTGTCCTCATATTCGCGCAGATATTTGAGTTCGGGCAACCAGGCACGGTGGCAAGCCTTGTGGTGCACAAAGAGTATGAAGGGCTTGCTCTTGTCGCGCTTGTGCTCCATCCAGTCAATGGCCTTGTCGGTCACGATGTTGGTCACATAGCCCTTTTCGCGTGTTTCGGTGCCGTCCATGTTGATAAAGTTGGGGTTGTAGTAGTCACCCTGTGCCGGCAGAATGTTGTAGTAGTCAAAGCCCGTGGGGGTGCTCACCAAGTGCCACTTGCCAATGATGGCGGTTTGGTAGCCAGCCTTTTGCATGAGTTTGGGCATGGTTTGCTGCGAACCGTCAAACACGCCGTGCTCATTATTAGTAAAGCCATTCTTGTGTGAGTGTTTGCCAGTAATCATACAAGCGCGGCTGGGGCCTGACAGCGAGTTGGCCACATAGGAGTTAACAAACTTCACGCCATCGGCCGCAATGCGGTCGAGGTTGGGTGTCTCGACAAAACGGTTGTCGTAGCAACTCATCATTTGCGCCGTGTGGTCGTCGGTCATGATGTACACTATGTTGTAGTGCCCTTGCGCTGCAGCAGCGGCGGGGAACAGCATTGGTGCTAAAAGCAGGAGATTCTTCTTCATAAGAGAGGTTGGTAAAAATAAAGTTGACGAGCCGGCTATTGGTACGAATAGCGACAGCTCGTCAACTTGCGTTATAATCAGTTTATTGAAGAGCAACTATGCCATTACTTCTTCTGTGTCATGTTATAAACGATGTCCATGATTTGCTTGCCAAGGGCATCGGCTTCCTCCATAGTGTGTGCCTCAGAGTATACACGAATGATAGGCTCGGTGTTGCTCTTGCGCAGGTGTACCCACTTGTCGGCAAAGTCAATCTTCACACCATCGATGTCGGTAACTTGCTCGTTCTTGTAGAGGTCCTTAACCTTCTGCAGAATGCCAAAGATGTCGGTAGTCGGATCGAGGTCGATGCGGTTTTTGGCAATGTAGTACTGCGGCAGAGAGTTGCGGAGCTCGGTAGCGCGCATGCCGGTCTTGGCCAGATAAGTAAGGATAAGGGCGATACCTACCAATGCGTCGCGGCCAGAGTGGGCAGCGGGGTAAATCACACCGCCATTGCCTTCACCACCAATTACGGCACCAGTTTCCTTCATCTTGGTTACCACGTTTACTTCGCCCACAGCAGCTGCTGCGTAGTTGCAGCCATACTTTTCGGTTACATCGCGCAAGCCGCGGCTTGAAGAGAGGTTTGACACCGTGGGGCCAGGTGTGTGGCGCAATACGTAGTCGGCGCAGGCCACGAGTGTGTTTTCCTCGCCAAACATGCTGCCGTCCTCGCATACAAGTGCCAAGCGGTCAACATCGGGGTCAACCACAATACCCAGGTCGTGACGTCCCTTACGCAGCAGGTTGCGTATTTCGCTCAAATTCTGCTTCAAGGGCTCGGGGTTGTGGGAGAAGTTGCCGGTAGGTTCAGTGTTCAAGCCAGTAACCTCTGTCACACCAAGCTGGCCCAACAATTTGGGTATGATGATACCACCAACCGAGTTGACTGTATCGATGGCCACCTTGAAGTGTGCACGGCGGATAGCTTCGATGTCAACCAGTTCGAGATCCTTAACCAGCTCAATGTGGCGCTGGTCGTAGCTGAAGTTTTTGGTGTAGCAACCGAGGCTGTCGACATCGGCAAACTCGAAGTTGCAGTTGTTGGCCAGACGTACCACTTCAGATGCCTCTGCGGGCGGCAGGAATTCGCCTTTTTCGTTCAAGAACTTCAAGGCGTTCCACTGGCGCGGGTTGTGACTTGCAGTGATGATGATACCGCCACAAGCGTGTTCCATGGTCACAGCCAGTTCGGTGGTAGGTGTTGAGGCCAGGCCGATGTTGACTACATCAAAGCCCATACCCATGAGTGTACCGCATACCACGTGGCTTACCATCTCGCCCGAGATACGGGCATCGCGGCCGACAACAATCTTACGACGGAAGGCACGGCTTACCACATTTTCGCGCAGTGCAGCGAATGCAGAAACAGACTTGGCTATATCGACAGGATTGAGCGTATCGCCTGTTTTACCGCCAATAGTACCACGGAAACCTGAAATGGATTTAATCAGTGTCATAGTATCTTTATTGTTTTATTATGTGTTTTATTGTTTGAGATAGCAAAGTTAGTGCAAGGCGAGCGAAATACAAAACGAAAGTCCTAAAACTTTCGTTTTTATTTCCGAGCCGCAGCCTAACGAAAGGGCAAAACGCTACCTCTAATGGGGGCGACGCGTCTCGCGTCGGGATAGAGGAAGGATTGAAAAAACGAACTCTACTAAATAATAGCTGCATCTTTTCCCGACGCGAGACGCGTCGCCCCCATTAGAGTTAGCGTTTAGAGCTAGCGTTTGGAGTTAGCGTTTAGAGCTAGCGTTTAGATGTAGCGTTTAGAGCTAACGTTTAGAGCTAACGTTTGGTGATAGCGTTTAGTGCTTGCGTTTTCATTCAGATTGACAGGTTAAAGGCTGTTTCAGGACGCGAGCACTGCATATCTGCGCATTTGCCCATCAGTGAGCGATAACTAGCACGGGCATTTGCCCATCATTTTGTATATTTGCAGTTGCATTACACATTATATTATTATCATTTACTGACGTAACAAAGCAATGAAACATTCAACTATACCTTATTATATAGCCACGGCCATGGTGTGGCTCTGTGGTGTGGCGGGCGTTAAGGCCCAGCCGCAAGGCTTTACGTTTAACATGATAACTCCGCGCAGCTTTGTGGTGGCCGGTTGTAATTGGCCTGCCATGCGGACAAAACCGTCGGCCAAGGCTGCCAAGGTGGCCGTGAAGCGTGCTTACAAGGACGATTTGTTTGCGCTGGCTGGTGCGGGCAATGCCAAGTGGTACAATATTGAGACGGTGGGGGCCAAGGGGCAGCATGTGAGTGTGTGGGCGCTGAAGAGCCTTTTCCGTTTGCTGCGTGTCAAGCCTGTTGAGACGTGTACCATGCCTCCGGCTTATGAGGTGGAGGGTCCCGACGGCATGGGGGTGGTTGAGGGGCCTGATGCGCACTTCCAGGTGCGTATGGCGGGCACGTACCGCATGTTGCCCTTTACGGTGGGTCACCCTTCGGGCAGCGACAACTGGACTGTGCAGTTTATGGTGGCAGGCACCGACCCGAGTTATACGTATGTGATACCGGCCTCGTTCGTGGTGAGCCAGGTGGCCGACAAGAAGCCGTCGATGTCGCTTGAGCGTGATGTGGAGAACGGGCGTGTGACGTACGAGGTGCTGTATATGAATGTGCCTGCCACGGTGCCGGCTGGTGAGCGTGACAGTTACATCATGAGTTATTTGCTGGAGTGCCCCGATGCGGAGTTTGCCAAGATTGTGTCGGTGGCGATACCTGCCGACGGACGTGTGCGCGATGTGGCGCTCTACTTCAAGGGGAGTGACGGCAGGCGCCATGTGTATCGTTATGACGGGAGTTTGCCCACGTCGTGTGCTTACAGCACGTTCCGCTGGGAATTTAAGGAATAGGTGTGGCGGCTGCCTGGCGCTTGTTGTGCGCGGGCGGTGGCCTGGTAGTGTAAATGTGCAGCCGCGGGCAGCCTTGATGGGGGTGCTTGCGGCTGTGTGTTGTGGTGTGTGGGGCGGTTTTTGAGGTGTCAGGGTGTTAATTATTGTAATTGTGGCGTGGAGGGGGGCGTGTTTGGGGCTTAAATCGTTGATTTTAAGAGAAAAAAGTGGGAAATGTTTGTGGTGTAACAAAAAAGTGGTAACTTTGCACACCGAAAGTAGGAAACATAAGAAAACTGCTTTGTTTTGAGGGAGTTGCGACTCCCAGGTTAGTAATAACCCTCCGACCCATACCTGAGACGGGACATTGGGCGACGGAACATAAAACAATTTTCATATTATTTTCATAAGACTGAAATGCCAGGATTATTAGGAAAAAAAATCGGAATGACATCCGTTTTCAGTGCCGAGGGCCAGAATGTGCCATGCACTGTTATCGAAGTAGGTCCTTGCGTGGTAACGCAGATTAAGACCGTCGAGAAAGATGGCTATGCAGCCGTTCAGGTTGGTTTCCAGGAAGCTAAGGAGAAGAACACTTCTGCTCCTTTGATGGGCCACTTTAAGAAGGCTGGTGTTACCCCCAAGCGTCACTTGGCTGAGTTCAAGGGCTTTGATCAGGAATTGAACCTGGGTGACACTCTTACAGTAGAGCTGTTCAATGACGCTACTTTTGTAGACGTGATTGGTACCTCTAAGGGTAAGGGTTTCCAAGGCGTTGTGAAGCGTCACGGTTTTGGTGGTGTAGGCCAGAGCACTCACGGTCAGGACGACCGTCTGCGCAAGCCCGGTTCTATCGGTGCTTGTTCTTACCCCGCCAAGGTTTTCAAGGGTCTGCGCATGGGTGGCCAGATGGGTGGCGACCGCGTGACTACTCAAAACCTGAAAGTGTTAAAGGTAATCCCCGAACATAACCTGCTCCTTATCAAGGGTTCTGTTCCCGGTTGCAAAGGTTCAATCGTAATTATCGAGAAGTAAGCAATGGAAGTTAGTGTATTCAATATCAAAGGTGAAGATACCGGCCGCAAGGTGACACTGAACGACAGTGTATTTGGCATTGAGCCGAACGACCACGCTATCTACCTCGATGTGAAGCAGTATCTCGCTGCTCAGCGTCAGGGTACAGCTAAGTCGAAGGAAAGAAGTGAGATGAGCGGTTCAACCCGCAAGCTCGGCCGTCAGAAGGGCGGTGGCGGCGCACGCCGTGGTGATATCAACTCACCCGTACTCGTAGGTGGTGCACGTGTGTTCGGTCCGAAACCCCGTAACTACAGCTTCAAGCTCAACAAGAAGATGAAGGCTCTCGCACGCCGCAGCGCTCTTAGCTACAAGGCTCAGGAGAATGCTATCGTAGTGGTTGAGGACTTTACTTTCGAAGCTCCTAAGACAAAGACTTTTGTTGAAACCTTGAACAACCTTAAGGTTGCTGACAAGAAGGTTCTCTTTGTTCTTCCCGGTGCCGATAAAAATGTATATTTGTCAGCTCGCAACATTCAGAACGCTAAGGTGGCTATCGCCTCTGACATCAACACTTATGGTGTGCTCAACGCCGCTTCAATGGTTGTGACAGAAAGCGCTCTTTCAGCAATCGAGTCTGTCTTAAACAAGTAATAATAGCAACAGAAAATGGCATACATTATCAAACCCCTCGTGTCTGAAAAGGCCAATACGCTTACTGACAAGCTGAACCAATTCAGTTTTATCGTGCGTCCTGAGGCTAACAAACTTCAGATTAAGGCAGAAGTTGAGGCATTGTATGGTGTGAGCGTGTTGAGCGTGAACACAATCAAGTATGCTGGCAAGTCTAAGGCCCGCTACACTAAGGCCGGCCTCGTGCGTGGCCGCAGCAATGCTTTCAAGAAGGCTATCGTAACCCTCAAAGAGGGCGAAACCATCGATTTCTACAGCAATATCTAAATAAATAATGGCAGTACGTAAATTTAAGCCCACTACACCGGGCCAGAGACACAAGGTTATTGGTACGTTCGAAGAAATTACTGCATCCGTACCAGAAAAATCTCTCGTTTACGGTAAGCGCATCTCAGGCGGCCGCAACAACACTGGTAAGATGACTATGCGTTATCTTGGTGGTGGCCACAAGAGAAAGTTCCGCTTCATCGACTTTAAGCGTGAGAAAGATGGTGTACCCGCAGTTGTGAAGACAATCGAGTATGATCCTAACCGTTCGGCTCGCATCGCATTGCTCTTCTATGCTGATGGTGAAAAGCGTTATATTATCGCTCCTAATGGATTGAAGGTTGGCGACCAGCTCATGTCTGGTGCCGAGGCTGCTCCCGAAGTTGGTAACGCACTTCCCTTGCAGAACATTCCCGTCGGTACCGTTATCCACAACATTGAGCTTCGTCCTGGACAGGGCGCCCTGCTCGTTCGCTCAGCTGGTAACTTTGCACAGCTTACTTCACGTGAAGGCAAGTATTGTGTGATTAAGTTGCCCTCAGGCGAAACTCGCCAGATCCTCAGTGCTTGCAAGGCTACAATCGGTAGCGTTGGTAACTCAGATCATGCTCTCGAATCTTCAGGTAAGGCAGGTCGCTCACGCTGGTTGGGACGTCGTCCGCACAACCGTGGTGTTGTAATGAACCCTGTTGATCACCCGATGGGTGGTGGTGAAGGCCGTCAGAGTGGTGGTCACCCACGTTCACGTACAGGTTTGTATGCTAAGGGCTTGAAGACAAGAGCTCCTAAGAAGCAGTCGAACAAGTACATCATCGAAAGACGTAAAAAGTAACAAGCGTAACAAGCACTAAAACAAGAAGAATTTATGAGTCGTTCTCTTAAAAAAGGCCCGTACATCGCAGTCTCTCTCGAAAAGAAGGTTCTTGCCATGAACGAAAGCGGTAAGAAAAACGTGGTGAAGACATGGGCCAGAGCTTCAATGATATCGCCCGACTTTGTTGGTCATACCATTGCTGTTCACAACGGAAACAAATTCATCCCTGTTTATGTTACTGAAAACATGGTCGGCCACAAGCTCGGTGAGTTCGCACCCACCCGCAAGTTTGGCGGTCATGCTGGTAACAAGAAGAAGTAAGCAGGACCTTTCAATCCACAGATAATAAAAAGAAACAATAAATAATGGGAGCAAGAAAAAGATTAGCGGCTGAAAAAAGAAAGGAAGCCCTGAAGACCCAATATTTTGCTAAATTGCAAAATGTTCCCTCCTCACCCCGCAAGATGCGCTATGTTGTTGACATGGTTCGCGGCATGGAGGTGAATCGCGCCCTCGGCACACTCAAGTTCTCTAAGAAGGCTGCTTCTGAAGTACTCGAAAAGCTGTTGCGTTCTGCAATCGCTAACTGGGAACAGAAGAACGATCGCAAGGCTGAAGATGGCGAATTGTATATAACCAAGATTTTTGTTGACGAGGGTGTTACGCTCAAGCGCATGCGTCCGGCTCCGCAGGGTAGAGGTTATAGAATTCGTAAACGTTCAAACCACGTAACTTTGTTCGTGGGTACTAAAACAAATGACTAATCGATATGGGACAGAAAGTAAATCCGATAAGTAACCGACTTGGTATTATTCGCGGTTGGGATTCTAATTGGTTCGGTGGCCGTAACTTCGGTGACAATATCCTCGAAGACAGCAAGATCCGCAAGTATCTCGACGCTCGCTTGGCTAAAGCCAGTGTATCTCGTATCGTTATCGAACGTACTCCGAAGCTCATCACCATCACTGTGTGCACCTCACGTCCGGGCCTTATCATCGGTAAGGGCGGCGCTGAAGTTGACAAGTTGAAGGAAGAACTGAAGAAGATTACCGACAAGGACGTTCAGATTAATATCTTCGAAGTGAAGAAGCCTGACCTCGATGCTAACATCGTGGGTAAGAGCATTGCCCGCCAGGTTGAAGGCAAAATCGCTTACCGCCGCGCTATCAAGATGGCTATCGCCAACGCTATGCGCATGGGCGCTGAGGGTATCAAGGTGCAGATCTGCGGCCGTTTGAACGGCGCTGAAATGGCACGTAAGGAAATGTTCAAGGAAGGCCGTACTCCGCTGCACACGCTGCGTGCCGACATCGACTACTGCCAGTGTGAGGCTCTCACCAAGGTGGGTCTGCTCGGTATCAAGGTATGGGTTTGCCGTGGCGAAGTTTATGGCAAGCGCGACCTCGCTCCTAACTTCACTCAGGAGAAGGAGTCACGTGGCAACGGCAACTTTAACGGTGGCCGCAAGTTCCGCAACAAGAGAAACAACAATCGCTAATCAGATTTTCAGTTAGAGTATTATGTTACAACCGAAAAGAACAAAATACAGAAGACCGCAAAAAGGCCGTTGCAAGGGTAACGCACAGCGTGGCAACCAGCTTGCTTTTGGTAGCTTCGGCATCAAGAGCCTCGATACGCACTGGCTTACCGGTCGTCAAATCGAAGCAGCCCGTATCGCTATGACACGCTACATGCAGCGTGAGGGTCAGAGCTGGATTCGTATCTTCCCCGACAAACCAATCACCAAGAAGCCTGCCGATGTACGTATGGGTAAGGGTAAGGGTGATCCCGTGGGCTACGTATTCCCCATCACTCCGGGCCGTATCATCTTCGAAATCGAAGGTGTGCCTTTCGAAGTGGCCAAGGAGGCTCTCCGCCTGGCTGCTCAGAAGCTGCCCGTTACTACTAAATTCGTTGTTAGACACGACTACGACAAAAACGCCTAAGCATGAAGATTTCAGAAATTCGTCAAATCCCCGCAGCAGAGCTGTCACAGCGCATTGCTGAAGAGGTTGCAAAATACAATCAGTTGGTGCTCAACCACAGCATCTCTCCTCTGGAAAATCCTTCACAGATCAAGGCCGCTCGTCGCACGATCGCGCAGATGAAGACAGTGTTGAGAGAAATCGAACTTAACAAGTAATAATGGTCCAGATGGAAGCTAGAAACTTAAGAAAAACAAGACAGGGTGTTGTTATTAGCAACAAAATGGACAAAACCATTGTTGTGGCTGCTAAGTTCAAAGAGAAGCACCCCATTTACGGTAAATTCATCTCCAAGACAAAGAAGTATCACGCTCATGATGAGAAGAACGACTGCAACGTGGGCGATACAGTGCTCATTATGGAGACTCGTCCCTTGAGCAAGACTAAGCGTTGGAGAGTTGTTGAAATTGTAGAAAGAGCTAAATAATTATGATACAAGCAGAATCAAGATTGACAGTTGCCGACAACAGCGGCGCACGCGAGGCTCTCTGCATCCGCGTTCTCGGTGGTACGAAGCGTCGTTACGCTTCAGTCGGTGATGTGATTGTCGTTTCTGTAAAGAACGTGATCCCGTCGAGTGATATTAAGAAAGGTGCCGTATCAAAGGCTTTGATCGTACGTACTAAGAAGGAAATCCGTCGTGCTGATGGTTCCTACATCCGTTTTGATGATAATGCTTGCGTTCTCCTTAACAATGCAGGCGAACTGAGGGGTAGTCGTATCTTCGGCCCGGTGGCTCGTGAACTCCGCGCTGTCAACATGAAGGTCGTGTCTTTGGCACCTGAAGTACTTTAATCAAGATTTCAAAGAAAGTAATGAGTAAGTTACATATCAAAAAAGGCGACACCGTTTATGTAAACGCCGGTGAAGACAAGGGCAAGACTGGTAAGGTTACCAAGGTCCTCGTAGAAAAGCAGCGTGCTATCGTTGAAGGCGTTAACATGGTGTCTAAGAGCCAGAAGCCAAGCGCAAAGAACCCCCAGGGTGGCATCGTTAAGATGGAGGCTCCCATTCACATTTCTAATCTGAACGTAGTTGACCCCAAGACTGGCAAGCCCACTCGCATCGGTCGCCGCAAGAACGATGAAGGCAAGTTGGTACGTTTCGCTAAAAAATCAGGAGAGGAGATTAAGTAATGAATACAGCACAACTTAAGAAGGAATATGCAGAGCGCATTGCCCCGGCTCTGATGAAGCAGTTCAACTATTCTTCATCAATGCAGATCCCCGCACTGAAGAAGATCGTTATCAACCAGGGTCTTGGTATTGCTACCGCTGACAAGAAGATCATCGACGTGGCTATCAACGAACTCACTGCCATCACTGGCCAGAAGGCTGTGGCTACGGTGTCAAAGAAGGACGTTGCTAACTTCAAGCTTCGTAAGAAGATGCCTATCGGTGTAATGGTTACACTGCGCCGTGAACGTATGTACGAATTTTTGGAGAAGCTCGTACGCGTGGCTTTGCCCCGTATCCGCGACTTCAAGGGTATTGAAAGCAAGTTCGATGGCCGCGGTAACTATACGCTCGGTATTCAGGAGCAGATCATCTTCCCTGAAATTAACATCGATACTATCGACCGCATCCTTGGTATGAACATCACCTTCGTGACTTCGGCTCCGACTGATGAAGAGGGTTATGCTTTGCTCAAGGAATTTGGTCTCCCTTTCAAAAACGCTAAAAACTAATTCGAAACTATGGCAAAAGAGTCAATGAAGGCACGCGAGGTTAAGCGTGCCAAGCTCGTCGCTAAGTACGCCGCCAAGCGTGCAGCGCTCAAGGAAATTGTCAATAAGTCGAATGATCCCGTGGAGGCTTACGAGGCTGCTCGCAAGCTCCAGAAGATCCCTCGCAACGCCAATCCTATCCGCCTGCACAACCGCTGCAAGATTACGGGTCGTCCTAAGGGTTATATCCGCCTCTTCGGTTTGTCTCGTATCCAGTTCCGCGAAATGGCTTCTAACGGCTTGATCCCCGGCGTAAAGAAGGCCAGCTGGTAAAGAACAACAATCCACTTATTATTTAATATTGTCGGGGTAGCCCCGATTAATTAAACAATTCAATTAAAATGACTGATCCTATAGCAGATTATCTTACGCGCTTGCGTAATGCTATCCAGGCAAAGCACCGTGTGGTTGAAGTGCCTGCGTCAAACTTGAAGAAGGATATCACTAAGATCCTCTTCGATCAGGGTTATATCCTCAACTACAAGTTTGAGGAGGATGGTGCTCAGGGCACCATCAAAATCGCCCTCAAGTACAACCCCCAGACTAAGGTGAACGCTATCAAGAGCCTCACTCGCGTTTCAAAGCCTGGTATGCGTAAGTATACTGGCTACCGCGAAATGCCCCGTGTTATCAACGGCCTTGGTGTTGCCATCATCTCTACTTCGAAGGGTGTAATGACAAATAAGGCTGCTGCCGACTTGAAGATCGGCGGCGAAGTTCTTTGCTACGTATACTAATAAAGGAGGAACAAAATGTCTAGAATAGGTAAATTGCCGATTAACATCCCTGCAGGTGTAACAGTTACCCTGAAGGATAATGTAGTGTCTGTAAAAGGACCGAAGGGTGAGCTCAGCCAGGCTGTTGATCCTTCCATCATCGTCACAATCGAGAATAACGAAATCACTTTCGCTATCGATGAAGCTAACGACACAGTTGAACAGAAGCAGAAGCAGGCTTTCCACGGCTTGTACCGTGCCCTGGTAAACAACATGGTTGTTGGTGTTTCTGAAGGTTACAAGAAGGAAATGGAACTCGTAGGTGTAGGTTACCGTGTGTCTAACCAGGGCAACCTCGTTGAGTTCGCTTTGGGTTACACTCACAGCATCTTCCTTCAGTTGCCGCCCGAAATCAAGGTTGAGACGAAGTCTGAACGAAACAAAAACCCGTATATCTCTCTCGAGAGCTGCGACAAGCAGTTGCTCGGTCTTGTATGCGCAAAAATCCGTTCTTTCCGCAAACCTGAACCTTACAAGGGTAAGGGTATCCTCTATGTGGGCGAGCAGATTCGTCGTAAGTCTGGTAAGTCCGCTGGTGCTAAGTAATTTAAATCTCTAAGATTATGACTACGAAAAAAGAACAAAGACGCGTAAAAATCAAATATCGGGTTCGTAATAAGATCTCTGGCACTGCTGCTCGTCCCCGTTTGACTGTATTCCGCAGCAACAAGCAGATCTACGTACAAATTATCAACGACGAGACCGCTTCAACTCTCGTATCAGCCTCTTCACTCGGCATGGAGACCATGCCTAAGAAGGAGCAGGCTGCCAAGGTAGGTGAGGCAGTAGCTGCCAAGGCTATTGCTGCTGGTATCACCGAGGTCGTTTTCGACCGTAACGGCTACCTCTACCATGGTCGTGTTAAAGAAGTTGCTGATGGTGCCCGCAAAGGCGGACTTAAATTCTAATTAAGATTATGGCAAACAGAGTAAACGTAAATACAGAAGAGTTAAAGGATAGACTGGTTGCTATCAATCGTGTTGTCAAGGTTACCAAGGGTGGCCGTACTTTCACTTTCGCTGCTATTGTAGTGGTTGGTGACGGTAAGGGTGTCATTGGTTACGGCCTGGGCAAGGCTGGCGAGGTTACTGCCGCCATTGCCAAGGGTGTTGAGGCAGCAAAGAAGAATTTGGTCAAGGTTCCCGTTCTCAAGGGTACAGTTCCCCACGAGCAGGCTGCTCGCTTCGGTGGTGCCGAGGTGCTTATCCTCCCCGCCTCTGAAGGTACCGGTGTTGTGGCCGGCGGCGCTATGCGTGCCGTGCTTGAGAGTGCAGGTGTGAAGAATGTGCTCGCTAAGTCGAAGGGTTCTTCAAATCCTCACAACCTCGTTAAGGCTACAATCTTGGCTTTGAGTGAAATGCGTGATGCACGCACGGTGGCTCAGCACCGCGGTGTATCTTTGGAAAAAGTATTCAGAGGATAAAGAATTATGGCAACGATTAAGATACAACAGACGAAGAGCCGTATCGGTGCTCCCAAGGACCAAAAGCAAACTCTCGATGCGCTTGGTCTCACCAAAATGAACCGTATCGTTGAAAAGGAGGACACTCCCCAGGTACGCGGTATGATTCGCAAGGTACACCACTTAGTAACGGTCGTAGAATAATTTTCAAACAAACGAAGCTTTATGAAATTACATACTTTAAAGCCTGCTAATGGTGCTACCAGTTCACGTAAGCGCATCGGCCGTGGTCCCGGTTCGGGCATGGGCGGTACGTCAACACGTGGCCACAAGGGTGCCAAGTCTCGTTCAGGTTATAGCAAGAAGATTGGTTTCGAAGGTGGTCAGATGCCTTTGCAGCGTCGTCTTCCCAAATTTGGTTTCAAGAATATCAACCGTGTTGAGTACAAGGCTATCAACCTTTCAACTCTTCAGGCTCTTGCCGAGGCAAAGAACCTTGAAAAGATCGGTGTAGCTGAGCTTCACGCTGCCGGTTTCATCTCTTCTAACCAATTGGTGAAGATACTTGGAAATGGTGAACTCAAGGCCAAGCTGGCTGTAGAGGCTCACGCATTCTCTAAGTCTGCCGAAGCTGCCATTACTGCAGCAGGCGGCACCGCTACAAAAATCTAATCAATCCTACTTCGATGAAAAAAATAATCGAGACCATCAAGAACATCTGGAGAATTGAGGATTTGCGTACGCGCCTCCTCATCACCATTCTCTTTGTTGCTGTATACCGTTTCGGCTCGTTCATCGTGCTCCCGGGCATTGACCCCGCACGTTTGCAGGCTCTGCAGAGCCAGACGAGCGAAGGTTTGATGTCTTTGTTGAACATGTTCTCGGGTGGTGCTTTCTCAAACGCTTCGGTGTTTGCACTGGGTATCATGCCTTACATTTCGGCATCGATTGTCATTCAGCTTCTCGCCATGGCTGTGCCTTACTTCCAGAAGATGCAGCGCGAGGGTGAGAGTGGTCGTAGAAAGATCAACCAGATTACACGCTGGTTGACGATAGCAATCTTGCTCTTCCAGGCTCCAACATATCTGATTAACCTCAAGGCTCAGACCGCGGGTTCGGGTGCTTTCCTCGTTGGAGACGGATTATGGTTCATGATCTCGTCTACGATTATCCTTGCGGCAGGTAGTATGTTTATCCTGTGGCTTGGCGAACGTATCACAGACAAGGGCGTTGGCAACGGTGTGTCGCTGATCATCATGATTGGTATCATTGCCCGTATGCCGAGTGCTTTTGTTGCAGAATTCGTTACTGCGTTCAGCGGTGCCGAAGGTGGTGGCTTGATCAAGTTCCTCTTCGAGATTATCGCTCTGCTCTTTGTGATGGCACTGGCCATCATGCTTGTAAAGGCCACCCGCAAGGTGCCTGTGCAGTACGCTCAACGAATTGAGGGCAATCGCGCCGTGGGTGGTGCACGCCAGTACATCCCCCTCAAGCTCTTCGCAGCTAACGTGATGCCTATCATCTTCGCACAAGCTATCATGTTCATTCCCCTGACTCTTGCTCAGACCGTTTCGAAAAACGGTGGTAGCTGGGCACTGAATCAGTTCTTGGATCATACGAGCGTTCTCTACAATGTAGTGTTCGTCATTCTGATTGTATTGTTTACTTACTTCTACACAGCCATCACTTTGAACCCCGTTCAGATGGCTGAGGATATGAAGCGTAATAATGGTTTCATTCCGGGTGTCAAGCCCGGCAAGCCCACAGCCGATTACCTGGACGATGTGATGTCACGCATCACCTTCCCCGGCTCCCTCTTTATCGCTTTGATAGCCATTCTGCCTGCATTTGCCGGTTTGTTTGGCGTGAAGCAGGAGTTTGCCCAGTTCTTCGGTGGAACATCTTTGCTGATCCTTGTGGGTGTAGTATTGGACACACTGCAACAGATTGAAAGCCACCTCTTGGTGCGTCACTACGACGGACTGCTCAACTCAGGACATGTTCGCACACGTTCAACGAAGGTAGCTGCCTACTAAAATTCTTTAGTCTGAATGATTTATCTGAAGACCGACGATGAGATAGAGCTGTTGCGCAAGGCCAACTTGTTGGTAAGCGCAACGCTCACTGAAATAGCTAAAATTGTTGAGCCGGGTGTCACAACCCGCCAGTTGGACACCCTGGCTGAGCAATTTATCCGCGACCACGGTGCGGAGCCCACTTTCAAGGGCTTCCCCAATCCGTACGGCGGACCATTCCCAGCCTCAATCTGCACCTCTGTCAACAATGTGGTGGTGCACGGCATACCAAATGACGAGCCATTGCATGATGGCGACGTTGTGTCGGTGGATTGCGGCACATTTATTGACGGCTTTTGCGGTGACTCTTGCTACACCTTTTGTGTGGGCGAAGTCAAGCCCGAGGTCAAGGAGCTCCTGCGTGTAACAAAGGAGTCGCTTTACAAGGGCATTGAGCAGGCTGTTGTGGGACACCGTCTCGGCGACATTGGCCATGCAGTGCAGCAGCATTGCGAGCGTCACGGATATGGTGTAGTGCGCGAGTTTGTAGGTCACGGCATCGGACATGAGATGCACGAGGACCCTCAGGTGCCTAACTATGGCAATCAGGGCACGGGCAAGCAGTTGAAAAACGGTTTGTGCATAGCCATTGAGCCAATGATAACGATGGGCAGTCATGAACTGGCCATGCTTGACGACCGCTGGGGCGTAATAACCCGCGACGGCAAGCCGGCCGCTCACTTCGAGCACACCATAGCCATTCACCATGGCAAGGCTGACATCATGTCATCGTTTAAGGAAATTGAGGAAATAGAAAGACAAAAACATTAGTATGGCAAAAGAAGCTGCTATCGAACAAGACGGGACAATCGTTGAAGCATTGAGCAATGCTATGTTCCGTGTAGAATTAGAGAACGGACACGAAATTACCGCTCACATCTCAGGCAAGATGCGCATGCATTACATCAAGATATTGCCTGGCGACAAGGTGAAGGTAGAGATGAGTCCGTACGATCTTTCGAAAGGAAGAATTGTGTTCAGATACAAATAAACAAAACATAATGAAAACAAGAGCATCATTAAAGAAACGGTCTGCAGATTGCAAGATTGTACGTCGCAAAGGCCGTCTGTTTGTGATTAACAAGAAGAACCCTAAGTTCAAAATGCGTCAGGGTTAACCAAGTTCCGCAATAAACAAAAAAAAATATGGCAATAAGAATTGTTGGTGTAGACCTCCCTCAGAACAAGCGTGGTGAGATCGCCCTGACCTACATCTACGGTATAGGTCGTAGTAGCTCGGCAAAAATCTTGGACGAAGCCGGCATTGACAAAGATATCAAAGTGAAGGACTGGACTGACGACCAGGCTGCCAAGATCCGTGAGATCATCGGTGCCGGTTACAAGGTTGAAGGTGACCTCCGCTCTGAAATCCAGCTTAACATCAAGCGCCTCATGGACATCGGTTGCTACCGTGGTGTTCGCCACCGTAATGGTCTCCCCGTACGTGGCCAAAGCACAAAGAACAATGCTCGTACTCGCAAGGGTCGCAAGAAGACCGTTGCTAACAAGAAGAAAGCTACTAAATAATAAATAGATATGGCAAAGAAAACAGTTGCAGCAAAGAAGAGAAACGTGAAGGTTGACGCTATGGGTCAGCTCCACGTTCACAGCTCTTTCAACAATATCATTGTGTCTCTTGCAAACAGCGAGGGTCAGATTATTTCTTGGTCTTCTGCCGGTAAGATGGGTTTCCGTGGTTCTAAGAAGAACACTCCTTACGCAGCCCAGATGGCCGCTCAGGATTGCGCCAAAGTAGCTTACGACCTTGGTCTTCGCAAGGTGAAGGCATACGTTAAGGGTCCGGGTAACGGCCGTGAGTCAGCTATCCGTGCCATTCATGGTGCAGGCATCGCAGTTACCGAAATTATCGACGTAACTCCGCTTCCCCACAACGGTTGCCGTCCTCCGAAGCGTAGAAGAGTATAACACACGTAGTTTAACGTAAAAGAAATAATAATACAATGGCAAGATATATTGGCCCTAAGTCTCGTATCGCCCGTAAGTTTGGTGAGGCTATCTTCGGTGCCGACAAGGTGTTGGCAAAGCGCAATTTCCCTCCTGGCCAGCATGGTAACAACCGTCGTCGCAAGACTTCAGAATACGGTGTCATGCTCGCTGAGAAGCAAAAGGCTAAGTACACATACGGCGTGCTCGAAAAGCAGTTCCGCAACCTCTTCGACAAGGCTGCCTCTGCAAGTGGCATTACTGGTGAAATCCTTCTCCAGAGCCTCGAGTGCCGTCTCGACAACGTAGTATACCGCCTCGGTATTGCTCCCACACGTGCGGCAGCGCGTCAGCTCGTCAACCACAAGCACATCACCGTAGACGGCCGTGTTGTTAACATCGCCTCTTACAGTGTAAAGCCTGGTCAGATTATAGCAGTACGCGAGAAGTCAAAGTCTCTTGAAGTAATTGCCGATGCATTGGCAGGCTTCAACCACAGCAAGTATCCTTGGATCGAATGGGATGAGACTTCAAAGAGCGGCAAGCTCCTTCACAAGCCCGAACGTGCTGACATCCCTGAGAACATCAAGGAGCAGTTGATCGTCGAGTTGTACTCTAAAAACTAATCAATAATTCCCTTACATTCATGGCGATATTAGCATTTCAAAAACCTGACAAAGTAGTAATGTTGGAAAACGACCCCAAGTTCGGAAAGTTTGAGTTCCGTCCTTTGGAGCCAGGTTTCGGCACCACTGTCGGAAATGCATTGCGTCGCATCCTGCTTTCCTCACTTGAGGGCTTCGCTATCAACACCATCAAGATTGAAGGCGTTGAGCACGAGTTTGCCACCGTGCCTGGGGTAAAGGAAGACGTGACCAACATTATACTCAACTTGAAGCAAGTACGCTTCAAGCAGATTGTAGATGAGTACGAAACAGAGAAGGCTACTATCACCATCTCTAACTCTACCGAGTTCAAGGCTGGTGATATCAGTAATTTTCTCAATGGATTTGAAGTGTTAAATCCTGAATTAGTGATTTGTCACTTAGATTCTAAAGCCACGATGCAGATAACAATCTCTATCAACAAGGGCAGAGGTTATGTTCCCGCCGACGAGAACCGTGAGTTCTGCCAGGACGTTCACGAGATTGCTATCGACTCAATTTACACTCCTATCCGTAATGTAAAGTACGCTGTTGAGCCTTTCCGCGTTGAGCAGAAGACTGACTACGACAAGCTTGTGCTTGAAATTACTACGGACGGTTCCATTCACCCGAAGGACGCCCTTAAGGAGGCCGCTAAAATCTTGATTTACCACTTCATGCTCTTCTCAGACGAGAAGATAACCATCGAAGACAAGAGCGAGGCTGACAACGAAGAGTTTGATGAAGAAGTTCTTCACATGCGCCAGTTGCTCAAGACCAAGTTGACCGACATGAACCTCTCGGTACGTGCCCTCAACTGCTTGAAGGCAGCTGATGTTGAAACCCTCGGCGAGCTTGTACAGTATAACAAGAACGACCTGCTTAAGTTCCGCAACTTTGGTAAGAAATCGCTCACTGAGCTTGATGATTTGCTCGAGAGTCTGAATCTGTCGTTTGGAACTGACATCTCTAAGTATAAATTAGATAAAGATTAAATTCTGAAATGAGACACAATAAGAAATTCAACCATCTGAGCCGTACTGCTTCTCACAGAAGCGCCATGCTCTCAAACATGGCTTGCTCTTTGATCAAGCACAAAAGAATCACTACGACTCTGGCCAAGGCTAAGGCGCTGAAGAAGTACGTTGAGCCCCTTATCACTAAGAGTAAGGACGACACTATGAACTCACGTCGCGTAGTGTTCAGCTATCTTCAGGACAAGGTTGCCGTTACAGAGCTTTTCCGCGAAATCCGCGTGAAGGTGCTTGACCGTCCCGGTGGCTACACCCGCATCATCAAGACTGGTTTCCGCGCAAGCGATGCCTCAGAGATGTGCTTCATCGAACTCGTAGACTTTGATGAAAACATGGCCAAGACTAAGAAGAAGGCAACTCGCACTCGCCGTAGCAAGAAGGCCGCAGCCACAGCTGAAGCCCCTGCAACTGCTGAAGCTACTGAAGCCCCTGCTGAAGAAGCAAAGGCTGAGTAATATTGCGAAACTTGGCTCAAGGGTGTGTCCAAGCACCCTTGGCTCTTTATTCAATACTAAGCGCAACCTCTCAAAGTGGAGGTTGCGCTTTTTGCATATATTCCGCGTCCGTTAGCACTGTAACGTATTAGCGGGCGGCAATATTTCGTTGTCAATCCTTGTTGGCGGCGGCGCCCAGTTTGAAGCGCAGGCGGAAACTGTGGCGCTCGGGGTCCCAGTTAGTGCCGAGCAGTATAAATTCGTGCAGTTCGGCCGTGCTCGCCACGTGAGCCCCTATACATGGGCACACATCATACTGCCCTATGCGCACAATGCGCAGCGTCTCGCTGGCATTGTCGGGCAGTCGGTCGAGTTTCACCCCCTCAGGCACATTGTCGGCCGTCACAAATTCGTAAGTCACAGGCAAGTCCTCGGCTATCAGTTCGTTCATTTTAGCCACTATGGCATCAACCTGCGCAGTAGTAGGTTCGGCAGGCAGGTCGAAGCTTATTTTGCTCTTCTTGCGCTCGATATGAGCGTTGCGCGAGCGTTCACAGCCAAACATGCGCACCATGGTTTGGTTGAGCAGGTGTTCAGCCGTGTGCATGGGTGGATATTCAGCCTTGTTGTGAGAGTTAAGTTCCATTGTGTTTATATGTTTAACAAGTTGACAAGTTGACGAGTTGAAAAGTTGACGGGTAAACAGGTAAGTTTGCCATGCTTCTTAAATTCCTTACCATTCAAACATTAACATAATAAGTAGCGTATGGCATACCAACTTGTTAACCTGACAACTTGTAAACCCTTTAACCGGCAATTCCGCCAACGGGTAGAAAGTGTCAAAGCCAGGGCGCACAACGCCCCTTTGCTCGTTATTAGCCCTTAGTGTTGCGCGTTTCAGCCAGTCCTCCAAGGCACCGAGAGTGCGGAGCCTGGGTACAAAAAAAAGCTGCTGCCTTGAAAAGCAAGACATGCAGCTCTTGAGTGAGTTAAGTTGACGTGTGTTGCACGACGAATTATTCGCCCGGAGCGATAGCGCCAGAGGGGCAAACATCAGCGCAAGTGCCGCAATCAACACAAACGTTAGGGTCGATAGAGTACTTTTCGCCTTCAGAGATAGCACCAGAAGGGCATTCGTCGATGCAGGTACCGCATGCGATGCAGTCGTCACCAATTACGTAAGCCATAATAGTAGAATTTAATAAATTGTTGTAATTTGAGTTGAGTTATTGTCCTTGCTCGCCACGTTGCGCACGGGGCGCAGCACGAGGTTTGCGGAGCAAAGTTACACAAATCTTTGAAAGGAGAGAATAAAGGCGCAAAAACTTTTTATTACTTTTGCACCACCGCCCGCGGCAATAAATTGCGTCACGGGCCGTTATTAAGATATGCAAATCACACTACGACACATAATCAGCCTGTTGTGCATAATAGCCCTGAGCCATGTAGCGGCCCTGGGGCAGCAGCGACGTGTGCAGAACAAGCCCTTCATCGACGAGCGTCGCTTCCATTACGGCTTTTTTGTAGGCGCTCACGACCAGTCCTTGCAGCTGCAGGGCAATGGCTACCAGGCCCCCGCATCAGCCGGCAGTGTGGCAGGCCAGCAGTGGGTGGCACAGACCGACCAAACCAACTTCGGCTTTTCGGTGGGTGTGCTTGGCGAGTGGCGCATGTCTCGCTATGTGGCGCTCAGAGTTCAGCCGTCGCTCCATTTTGGTTCGCGCCACATCACCTTCAGAGAGCTTGGCACGGGGCAGACCGAGCAGCAGGACATGAAATCGTGCTACATCGGTGTGCCCGTCGACTTCAAAATATCCGCCCCGCGTTTCAACAACTACCGCCCCTACGTGGTGGCCGGTGTGGCGCCCATGTACGACCTCATCACCAGCAAGCAGTCAAAGCTCAAGGCCAAGCCGCTTAACGTGATGCTTGAGGCTGGTTTGGGGTGCGACCTTTACATGCCCTTCTTCAAGTTTATACCCGAACTCAAGTTTGGTTTCGGACTTAACAACATACTGCAAAAGAACCGCCGCGACATAACCGACCCCTCGCAGCTAATCTTTACCCAAAGTCTCGACAAGGCCACAGTGGGCATGGTGATGCTGACATTCTATTTTGAGTAAGCAGGGTGGGCAATTCTTTGCAGAACCAAACGCTACCACCAAACGCAAGCTCTAATGGGGGCGACGCGTCTCGCGTCGGGCATGAAAGCAAAGGCTCACAGACAGACGTGTAATTAGTGCTGTCTGTGAGCCTTTATTTAGTGTATGAGCATGGCGTTTTCCTCGACGCGTATTGAGCCTGCTGAGAAAACCGACGCGGGACGCGTCGCCCCCATTAGAGCGCAATTTCCTGGCATAACAGTTCTTTACATGGCTTCAAATCCGCTTTTTAACCTGTCAGTCTGATAGAAAACGCAAGCACTAATGGGGGCGACGCGTCCCGCGTCGTTTTTTTCAGCAGCCTCGTTACTTAATATGTTCGCGAATGCGCTTAAGATATTCGTTGAGCGCCTGCTCGTCCTTGTTGTCAATGATGTGCAGCAAGTCTTTCAGCTCGTCGCGGATTTTTGACACTTGACCGCTTGTGCGGGGGTTGAACAATATTTCGCGCAACAGGGTGTCGTCCTCACCCAATACGCCACGCGCTATCTGCATGTGACGTTTGAAGGTGGTGCCGGGTGCGTCCTGGTGCTTCATGACGGCAGCAAACACAAATGTGCTGACAAAGGGAATACTCAACGAATAGGCCACGGTCTCGTCGTGCTCGTCGAAAGTGTATTCGCAGATATGCAAGCCCAGATGGTTGTAAAGGTCACGGAAGAAAAGGCGGCCCATATAGTCACCCTCGCTGATGATGATGGCATTTTCGTTGCTCAGCGCGCCCAAATTGGCAAACGTTGGCCCAAACATGGGGTGGGTGCTGACGTAGCGCATACCGCATTCGGCATAAAACTCGCGCAAGCCGGTCTTGACAGAGGCTATGTCGCTGATGATGCAGTCTTTGGGCAAATGCGGCATGATGCTGCGGAACACATCGAGGGTGTACTTTAGCGTGACGGCGTTTATCACGAGTTCGGGTTTGAAGGCTTCAATTTCCTCAATCGTGGTAAAGCGCTGCGTGTTGTACATAAAGCGCAAGCGTTTGGGGTCAACATCATAGACCGCTGTTTCGTGGTCGAAACTGAGCAGGTCGACAAAAAACGACCCCATTTTGCCCGCTCCAAGTATAAGTATCTTCATTGTGGTGTGCTAATATGCTAATGTGATAACCCGCTGGCGGAATTCTTGGTTAACGGGTTTACAAGTTGACAGGTTAACAGGTAAGTATCAATACACTACTTATTATGTTAAAGTAAGACTGGTGAGAAGCTTAAAAAACTTAGCAAAACTTACCTGTCAACCTGTTAACTTGTCAACGCGTTTACTAATTCTGTCATAAGTCGGCAAGGCCGATTTATTGATTCATTATCTCAATTTGCTGACGTACACTTTCCTCGTGAATGCTCTCGAACACATCTTTGATAAAGTCAGACGACATGCCGCAGAGCACACCCTGCGCGCCACGTTTGTCAAGAATCTCGGTGTAACGGGTGGTCTGCACAACCGTCATGTCGTGCTGGCGCTTGTACTCACCAATCTCGCGGCTGATACGCATACGCTTGGCCATGAGCTCGATGAGCGAGTTGTCAATTTCGTCAATCTGATGGCGGAGGGCTGAAAGGCTTTCAGTGGTCTCGGTGATTTTGCGAATGACAAGTTTGTCGAGAATAAAGTAGAGCACATCGGGCGTTACCTGCTGGCTGGCATCGCTCCAAGCTGCATCGGGGTTGCAGTGACTCTCAACAATCAAACCATCAAAACCGAGGTCCATGGCCTGCTGGCAGAGTGGTGCCACGAGTTCGCGCTTGCCGCCAATGTGGCTGGGGTCGCCAAAGATGGGCAGGCCCGGGCAACGACGACGCAACTCGATGGGTATGTGCCACATGGGCAGGTTGCGGTAGAGCTTTTTTTCGTAGGTTGAGAAACCACGGTGAATGACACCGAGACGGGTGATGCCGGCCTGGTTGATACGCTCCAAACCTCCAATCCAAAGTTCGAGGTCGGGATTGACGGGGTTCTTTACCAATATGGGAATGTCTACACCCTTCAGCGTGTCGGCAATTTCCTGCATGGCAAAGGGGTTGGCCACGGTGCGCGCACCAATCCAAAGCAGGTCGACACCGGCTTTGAGACAAGCCTCAACATGGGCATGAGTGGCCACCTCGGTGCACACCTTCATGCCAGTTTCCTTTTGCACCTGCTGCAGCCATGCCAAACCGGGTTCGCCCACGCCCTCGAAGCCTCCGGGCTTGGTGCGGGGTTTCCATATACCGGCACGGAAAAGCTTTACGCCCTTCTTTGAGAGCTGGGTGGCGGTGTTCATTACTTGTTCTTCGGTCTCGGCCGAGCAAGGACCGGCTATCACGATAGGACGTTTGTTGTCCTGGTCTGTCAAATTGAGTGGAGTGAGATTGAGTTCCATATAATTAAGATTTTAAGAGTTTGCGGTTAAGGGTGGTTCTGATAAGTTAGAACACTTGTTTGATGCGTGTCAGTGCCTCGGCAAGTTTTTCCTCCTTGGCACAGAGCGAGATGCGTATGTAACGTTTGCCGTTTGAGCCGAATATAAAGCCGGGGGTGATGAACACGCGTGCCTCGTGCAGCACTTTTTCGGTGAGATCCTCCACATCGGCATAAGTGTCGGGTATGCGTCCCCAAAGGAACATGCCCACCTGCGAGGGGTCGTAGTGGCAATGCAGGGCGTCCATTATCTCGCCAGCCAACTTGCGGCGGCGTGCATACACGTTGACATTGGCCTCGGTGTGCCACTCGTCGGAGTTTTGGTAAGCCTGTGCGGCAGCCAGCTGCATGGCGCGGAAGGTGCCGGAATCGATATTACTCTTTACCTTGAGTATCCAGCTTACAAAGGTGGCATTGGTGGCAAGCATGCCTACACGCCAGCCGGGCATATTGTGGCTCTTGCTCATTGAGTTGAACTCTATGCAGCAGTCCTTGGCGCCTGGCACCTGCAATATGCTCAGGTGTTCCTTGCCCAAAATGAAGCTGTAGGGATTGTCGTTGACAACTACAATGTTGTGGCGGCGGGCAAAGTCGACAAGGCGCTCATACGTTTGGCAACAAGCAGGCGCGCCAGTGGGCATGTTGGGATAGTTGCACCACATGAGGCGCACACCGTCGAGGTTCATGGCCTCGAGCTCGTCGAAGTCGGGCTGCCAGCCGTTATCGGGACGCAGGTTGTAGTTGACTATGGTGCAGCCAAGCAACTTTGACAACGAGGTGTAGGTGGGATAGCCCGGATTGGGCACGAGCACCTTTTCGCCGGGATTGACAAAAGCCAACGTGGTGTGAAGTATGCCCTCCTTTGAACCTATAAGGGGCTGGATTTCGGTCTTTGGGTCGAGGTCGACGTTGAACCAACGCTTGTAGAAACCTGCCATGGCCTGGCGCAGCTCGGGTATGCCCGTTGTGGGCTGATAGCCGTGAGCATTGGGCTTGCGTGCTTCGGTGCAAAGCGTTTCGATGGTTTCGGGCGATGGCGGCATGTCGGGGCTGCCAATGGCCAATGATATGATGTCCTTGCCCTCGGCATTGAGGCGGGCCACCTCCTTGCCCTTGCGCGAAAAGTAGTATTCGCTCACGCTCTGCAGGCGTTGGGCGGGCTGTATGTTGTAGCTATTTTCCTGCATATTCTCCTAATATTTTCAGTTCACGTAACAAAGGGCGCACAGCATCAATGCTTTGGCGGTAGCGCACATAATCGTCGTATGTCACGTCTACGTAGAACAGGTATTCCCATTCGCGTCCGATGATGGGGAGCGATTGTATTTTGGTCAGATTGATTTTGTAGAATGAGAAGATGCTCAGCACCTGCGAGAGGGAGCCTTCCTCGTGTGGCAACGAGAATACAATGCTGCTCTTGTTGGTATGGTGCAGGTCACGCAGCTTGTCGGCCGACCAGGGGTCGCACAGCACGAGGAAACGTGTGTAATTGTGTTTGTTGTCCTCGATGCCCTGCTCGAGCACCTTCATGCCGTAAAGCGGTGCGGCTCCTGCATGACAAATGGCGGCATGGCCACGCATATGCTTGCGGCTTATCATCTCGGCAGAGCCGGCGGTATCTTCGGCCTCAACTACCTTGAAGTTGGGGTGTTGCTTGAGGAAGTCATGACACTGCATCAAGGCCACGGGGTGTGAATTAACCTCGGTGATGGTGTCCCAATCGTCGTCGGGCAGACACATGAGGCTGTGCTCAATGTGCAACTTGTGCTCGCCAATGATGGTCATTCCGCTTTCGCGCAGCAACTCGTAGTTGTGCAACAGCGAACCGGCTATGGTGTTTTCGATGGCCATGAGGCCGAGCCGTGAGTAGTCGTCGCGCATTTGGCGGAATATGTCCTCAAAGGTGTTGCAACATATCAGTTCTACATCGTCGTCGTGAAAGTACTGGTGTGCGGCAATGTCGTGGAACGACCCTTTGATGCCTTGTATTGCAATCTTCTTCATGTGGTATTATTGCGTGCGCCTTATACCAAAAATCCCGCTCCTTGCATGGGAGCGGGATTTTTGTATGCGTTTCAATTTATTGATGTTGGCATGCGACATCCCGCTCTGCTTGTCCGGCAAAGTAAAAATAAAAACCGTAAAAGTAGAATGCGTTAGTCAGCATGTGGTGTATCAGTTTGTTGTTGGTGTATATATGCAAGCCTTGACGCTGTGTTGGCAATATGCAGCTTTTGCTTTCGTTTTGCAAGCATTTGCCGCCTTACAACTTTTCAAACAGTCGTTATGAGCTTGTTTCCGATGGCAAAAGTAATACAAATATTATTCTTGACAAACAAATCGTTAGTTTTTTTTAGAAAATAACGGCTTAAGAGCCCAAGAAATCTTCCCAGCAAATTGCCCTTGGATATATTACGTATAGAACGAGAATATAAGTACACCTCGTGTAAGTCTTGAATATCAGTATTTTACTTCAAAATAGTCAAGGAGTTTCTTATAATAATCTTGCGCTGTAAGACAAGTGTCTGTTAAATACCCAGGAGTCTGCTTCCATTCTTGCAAACCTCTGTAATAGAACATTTTCAACTCGTCCATTATGATAAAGGGAACTATGTTGTGGCTTAAACACTCTTTGAACATAATCAGTCGCCCTACACGTCCGTTACCGTCTTGAAAAGGGTGGATGCGCTCAAATCGGTGATGAAAGTCCAATACATCATTAAATGTGACATTAGATTTGCTGTTGTATTCTTTGAGCAGTTCTCGTATTGCTATACCTACCTGTTTGGGCGAAACAGTTTCCATACCGCCCACTTCATTTGGCAATCGCTTGTATTCGCCAACATTAAACCATTCTTTTTCAGCATCAGAGGTTCCCGATTTGAGAATTTGATGTATTTGCTTTATCATTGATTCGTTCAAAGGTTCTTTAGCATGGTCTATGATAAAATCAAAACAACGAAAGTGGTTTGTGGTTTCAATTATATCATCTACCCGAATGGATTCCTCTGCAACTCCTATTGTATTAGTTTCAAATATCAAACGTGTTTGTTCTTTGCTTAGTCGGCTTCCTTCTATATGGTTTGAATTATAAGTAAGATCAATTTGAGTACGATGATATATACCTCCTTTTAACTTGCAATCCCTTTGTTCCTTTAGGACCTTTAGCAAAGGCGAAAAATGCAGACTGGCATTTTTACGATCAGGCAAAGGAGCGTCTGCCGGAATGTTCCATGATTTACCTATGAGTTGCGCACCAGTTATTTTGCCCTGAACACAATAGTTTCGAACCGTTCGTTCTGCAAGTCCGTGTGCCTTTGCATATTCTTTTGTTGATATATATTTCATTGTTATCGGCATAAAATCAATTAGTTTGACTACAAAGATACTGTTTTCTTGCCGATATCGGCAAGTTCTGTATTGTTTTCAGCCCTTAAGGATGGTTCTAAAAAATCTGTTTTTAGAGTTCTGCTATTCTGAAATGTGATTTGCACGCTCTCGAAAGTGCCTTTTTGAAAGTTTGTTCGGTCACATAGCCCGCTACGTTCCCTCACACACTTTCAAAAACACACTTCGATAGCGCACAAATTCCTATTTCAGAATTATTAGAACCACCCTTAACTTATTGATGAGAGGTTTGCCACATTTGCAGTTATATATGTGCGCGGTGTAAATAGTTTTTTGTACTTTTGCAGCGCACTGCGCAAAAAAGCAAGATTTGCGCAATTTGCGTAGTATACACATATATATAATATACACTCCTACTATAATGACAAAGCGTAAGATTCAATTCAGTCTTGTCTATCGCGACATGTTCCAGAGCAGCGGCAAGTTTCAGCCGCGCAAGGACCAGCTTGAACGCATAGCACCTGTTATCATAAAGATGGGTTGCTTCGCCCGTGTTGAAACTAACGGTGGTGCCTTTGAACAGGTTAACCTGCTTTATGGCGAGAACCCTAACAAGGCGGTACGCGCCTTTACCAAACCCTTTAACGAGGTGGGCATCAAGACTCACATGCTCGACCGTGGCTTGAACGCTCTGCGTATGTTCCCCGTGCCGGCTGATGTGCGCAAGTTGATGTACAAGGTGAAGCACGCTCAGGGTGTGGACATCACCCGCATATTCTGTGGTTTGAACGATGTGCGCAATATCATTCCGTCTATCCACTATGCACTCGAGGCTGGCATGACGCCGCAAGCCACGCTGTGCATCACCAACTCGCCCATTCACACTGCTGAATATTACGCCAACATTGCCGACCAGCTGATTGAAGCCGGTGCACCCGAAATCTGCTTGAAGGATATGGCCGGTATCGGTCAGCCCGCCATGCTTGGCAAACTGACCAAGATGATTAAGGACAAGCACCCCGAGGTGATTATCGAATACCATGGCCACTCTGGTCCGGGCCTGTCAATGGCCAGCATTCTGGAGGTGTGCCGCAATGGTGCCGACGTGATTGACACTGCCATCGAACCGCTGTCGTGGGGTAAGGTTCACCCGGACGTTATCTCGGTACAGTCTATGCTGAAGCACGCTGGCTTTGATGTGCCCGAAATCAACATGGACGCTTACATGGAGGCCCGCAAGCTGACACAGGAGTTTATTGACGACTTCCTTGGTTACTTTATGAACCCTGCCAACAAGTTGATGTCATCGCTGTTGCTGGGCTGCGGTCTGCCGGGCGGCATGATGGGCTCGATGATGGCCGACCTTACTGGTGTGATGGGCGCTATCAACAACAACCGCAAGGCTAAGGGCGAGGCTGAACTCTCTGAGGACGAACTGCTCGTGAAGCTGTTCAACGAGGTAGCTTACGTGTGGCCGCGTGTGGGTTATCCTCCCTTGGTAACACCTTTCTCACAGTATGTCAAGAACATTGCCTTGATGAACCTGCTCACCGAGTCGATGGGCAAGCCACGCTACTCTATGATGGACAACTCTATCTGGGGCATGATTTTGGGCAAGAGCGGACGTCTGCCCGGTGAGGTGGCTCCTGAAATCAAGGAACTGGCTAAGGAGAAGGGCTTTGAGTTTACCGATGCTGACCCGCAGAGCTACTATCCCGACGACCTCGACCGCTTTATCAAGGAGATGGAAGAGAATGGTTGGGAACGCGGCGAAGATGATGAAGAACTCTTTGAGTTTGCCATGCACGAAACACAATACCGCGACTATAAGAGCGGTGCCGCCAAGATACGTTTCCTGGCCGACTTGCAGGCTGCCAAGGACAAGGCTGGTGCCAGCGGCATGAGCATTGAAGAGGCTACCGCCTTCAAGCACGCCAAGGCTGACGCCATTGTGGCTCCCGAGAGCGGCACCATTCTGTGGGAAATTGGCGGCGACGGCGAGTGCGTAAAGAGCATCGAACCGTTTATTGGCAAGGAATACAACGAGGGCGACCGCTTCTGCTACATTGAAAACACGCACGGTCAGATTATCGAACTGCCCGCAGCCCTTGGTGGCAAGTTGGTTGAGATTAACGCCAAGCAGGGTGCACGCATCAACAAGGGCGATGTCATTGCCTACGTGCAGCGCGGTGAGTAATCTGCCCACTACGATTTATTGAACTTTTACACAGATAAGCATATAAGTAGGTGTTCAAGATTATTCTGAGCACCTACTTATTTACTAATATATATAATAAGTGCCACAAGCACAGCCCGGCGACGGACGTGTGCTTGTGGCACTTTTTTCACCCCACAGGTTTGTGCCAGCCCAACAGCAATCAAATTAGTGCGGCACAAACAAAGGAGCAGAAACGCTTTATTTGCGGCGGTAGTTTGTAAAGGTGTAAGCCAGCTTGTTTTTCTCGTCCGGCTCATGGTGTTCAGTTTCCTCGACCTCCCATTGTGCATGGTCGTAATCGGGGAAGAACGTGTCGGCCTCGTCGGGCACGGCATCGATATGTGTCAGGCACAAGCGGTCGGCCACGGGCAATGCAGCTTCATACACACTCTCGCCCCCTATCACATACACCTCGTCGTCGTGGGTGCAAGCCTGCAGTGCCTCGTCAAACGAATGGAACACCTCAATGCCGGGTGCCGAATAATCGGTTTGTCGGGTAATCACCACATTGCGGCGGTTGGGCAGGGCGCCCTTGGGCAGCGACTCGAATGTCTTGCGTCCCATTACAATAGTATGCCCCGTGGTCAGGTTCTTGAAATGTTTAAGATCGGCGGGCAAGTAATAAAGCAAGCCGCCCTTGTTGCCTATGGCGCTATTTGCTGTGAGCGCACAAATGATGGATAATGTCATTATTTTATACAATTATATGGTGCAAAGGTAGCGTATATTGTGTAAATTTGCCGACAAAACGTACTTAAATGAAACAATACCTCAATTTACTACAACATATACTCGACGACGGTGTGGTAAAAAGCGACCGCACCGGCACTGGTACAAAGAGCATCTTTGGCCATCAAATGCGCTTTAACCTTGAAGAGGGCTTTCCGCTGCTCACCACCAAAAAGCTGCACCTCAAGTCCATCATCTACGAGCTGCTGTGGTTCCTGCGTGGCGACACTAATGTACACTACCTGCAGGAGCATGGTGTGCGCATCTGGAACGAATGGGCCGACGCCCAAGGCGACCTTGGCCACATTTACGGCTACCAGTGGCGCTCATGGCCCGACTACAACGGCGGACACATTGATCAAATAAAGGAAGTGATACGACAGATAAAGGAGACGCCCGACTCACGCCGCATGATTGTGTCGGCATGGAATGTGGCCGACCTTGGCAAAATGAACTTGCCGCCCTGCCACCTGCTTTTCCAGTTCTGTGTGGCCGACGGCCGACTGTCTCTGCAACTCTATCAGCGCTCTGCCGACACTTTTCTGGGTGTGCCTTTCAACATAGCAAGCTACGCCTTGCTGCTGCAAATGATGGCACAGGTAACGGGACTGAAAGCCGGCGACTTTGTACACACCACGGGCGACACGCACCTCTACCTCAACCATCTTGACCAGGCACGCTTGCAACTCACACGCACCCCGCGCCAGTTGCCGCGCATGATTATCAACCCCGAGGTAAAGGACCTGTTCGACTTTAAGTTTGAGGATTTCAAACTCGAGGGCTACGACCCATGGCCACACATCTCGGCACAGGTGTCGGTATAAAGGATAAGGGTTGTGAATGAAAGTTCATCAAGCCATTCCGTCTGCAAAGAACCTCATTAGGGTGGTTCTAATAACAAACAATACGAAGCACATAGCATGAAGCAAGATTTCTGCATACAAATGGAGGCCTTGTTGGGTCAAGACGAAGCCAACATGCTGACACAAGCCATCGAGCAAAGCACGCCGCCCGTCAGTGTGCGCGTCAATGCGCTCAAACCATCTGACACACTGCCCGCCCCCACCGACGGTGCAGTGCCCTGGTGTGCTGCGGGGCAATACCTTGTCGAACGTCCGCGCTTCACCTACGACCCCCTGCTGCATGCCGGTTGCTACTATGTGCAAGAGGCCGCATCTATGTTTGTAGAGCAAGCCTACAAGCAAATCACAACCGACTTTACGCCCCACCGTCTGCTCGACCTTTGTGCAGCCCCTGGCGGCAAGAGCACGCTGTGGCGCAGCTTGATGTGCGACGGCGACCTGCTTGTAGCCAATGAGCCTATCCGCCAACGCGCCCAGATATTGGCCGAGAATTTGACCAAATGGGGACACCCCGACGTGGTATGCACCTCGGCCTACCCCGAGGAATTTGCCCCATTGGGCAGCTTCTTCGATGTGATAGCGGCCGATGTACCATGCTCGGGCGAGGGCATGTTCCGCAAGGACGCTGTAGCCATTGACGAATGGTCGCCACAGGCCGTCGACAGTTGCGCAGCCCGCCAGTGGCAGATTATCGAAAGTGTATGGCCCGCCCTGCGCCAAGGCGGCTACTTGGTGTACAGCACATGCACCTACAACCGCCAGGAGGACGAGGACAATGTGGTGCGCATCTGCAACGAACTCGGTGCCGAACTTGTACCCATTGCCACCCAACCCGAGTGGGGCATTGCGGGCGACACCACGGGGCGCAATTTGCCAGTGTACCATTTCTTTCCACACAAGGCCAAGGGCGAGGGACTTTTCCTTGCCCTGCTGCGCAAGACGTCTGAAGCACCAGTCGCCAAAGAGAAGAAAGGCAAAAAGCAACGTGGCAACAACAACCAGCCCGGCATACAGGGCGGTGCCGAAATCATTAAATGGATAGCCAACAGCCACGACTTCAAACTGTTGCGCACCGACGAGGCGCACGTCATAGCTGTACGCCAATCGCTTGCCGACGACGTGCAACGCGTGTGCAGCACGGTGCGGGCGCTTACGGCCGGCATCATGCTGGTTGAGGAGAAGGGTCGGAAACGCATTCCGCAACACGCCCTTGCCTTGTCAGTACAACGCGCCAAGGAGGCATTTCCCGTGGCCGAGCTCTCACTCGACGACGCACTAAAATACCTGCGCCGCGAGGGCATCACGCTCCCACCCGATGTGCCACGCGGCTATGTTGTGGCCAGTTACAAAGGCCATGCGCTCGGGTTCTTAAACAATTTGGGAGCACGCGCCAACAACCTCTACCCACAGGAGTGGCGCATACGCAACTGACAAACCTGTCAAACAAACAATCCAAACATGCAACGGGGTTGCAAATAACATTGTCTATCTTTGTACAAAATAATAATAGGCTACGGTGTTTGGTGTTCTACGCTCACCTTGCACCATCTTTGCATAAAATGAAATCCACCCGCTGCACATATCACGTGGCGCTGGCAGTTGTACTGCTCATGCTGCTCACACTGTTTCCCCACCACCATCATGATGGCGGGGCAGCTTGTTGGACATCTGAAATATGCCATGACGACAGACGTGCCAATGATGTGCACACCCGTCACCATGCCGGCGACAACCGGCATTTGTGCTATTGGCACAGTGTGCAAAATGTGCCACAGCGCACCCTTTCCGTCCCATTTGGCGGCGGTCCCCTACCCTGCTTCCTGCCAACCGAATTTTGGCAGAAACGCCACACCATTATCACCACTTCGGGAGAGGCACTTTGTGGCAAAAGTCCCGTTTCTACTACCGTTTCCCGTATTGGCAAACACGTCACGCGGCGTGGGCCACCTGCATGTTGTTGATAGACACCTTCTGCTATTTATCCTCATATCAACAACACAGCATAATACATGAACTTCAATATTTTTCTTATAAGTGTAACCGCACTATCGGTTACGCTCTTTGGCGCATGCCACAATGCCCACCAGCACGAAGCGCACGAAGGTGAGCATACCGATGCCGACGAGCACGGCCACGACCACGGTGCCGACGAAATAACCTTTACCGAGGCACAAGCCAAGGCTGCAGAACTGCAAATTACCACTTTACAACCCACCACTTTTGCTGAAGTTATAGAGGTTACAGGGCAAGTGCTGCCCGCCACTGGCAGCGAAGCCACCGTTACAGCCACCATGGCCGGCATTGTAAAATATGCCAGCAACGCACTCACCGAGGGGTGTGCCGTAGGCAATGGCAAGACGTTGTTTGTAATAAACGGCAAACCCATGGCCGACGGCAACCCAGCGGCCGTGGCACAAAGCGAACTGGCTGCTGCCAAGAGTGCCTATGAGCGTGCACAGAAGTTGGCCGCCGAGCACATCATCGCACAACGCGAATTAGAGGACGCACGCCAACGCTATCAGGCAGCCGCTGCCACAGCACAAAGTTTGGGCAATGGGGCACAAAGCCGCGGCATCAGTGCCCCCATTGGCGGCTACATCAAGGATTTGCTTGTAAAGCCCGGCGATTATGTGGCAGCTGGCCAACCGCTGGCCACCATCACACAGAGCCAACATTTGCAACTGCGAGCCGATGTGCCCGAACGCTATTACCGTTTTTTGGCGGACATCACATCTGCCAATTTTCGTTTAACATATCAAGAGTCTGTACAAGTCGTTGCCCTCAGCACACTTGGAGGCCGCCTTGTATCGAAAGGCAAATCTACCGCCACCAATGGCAATTTTGTACCAGTGATTTTTGAGTTTAACAACCGCGGCAACATTGTGGCCGGCAGTATGGCACAGATTTACCTTCATGGCAAGCAGCGCCAAGGTGTGCTGGCCGTGCCAACCGAAGCACTTACCGAAGCGCAAGGGTTGTACTTTGTGTATGTGCAGGAGCATGCCGACAGCTACCGCCGCCAGGAGGTTAAAATTGGGGCCACCGACGGGCTGCGCACCGAAATTGTGAGCGGTATCAAGGCGGGTGACAAGGTTGTCACGCATGGTGCCACCCAAGTGCGACTGGCTGCCAACAGTGGTGCCGTACCCGAAGGACATTCACATTAGGGAAGGAGGGGAAGAGGGGAAGAGTTGAAAAGTTGAAGAGTTGAGGAGTTGAAGAGTTGAGAAGTCGAAGAGTTGACGGGAGGACAAGGTAATCTTTTAACCCCCTAACCCCCTAACCTTCTAACCCTCTCTCCCCCTAACCTTCTAACCCCCTAACCTTCTAACCCTCTCCCTCCTCCCCCCCTAACCCCCTCATAAATCTCTTGATATTACTATGCTTAACAAAATAATAGCTTTTTCGCTGCGCAACCGGCCAGTCATACTGTTCTTCAGTTTGCTACTTATCATTGCCGGCTGCTGGACAGCGTGGAAAATGGAGGTGGACGTATTCCCCGACCTCAATGCCCCCACCGTGGTGGTGATGACCGAAGGCAAGGGCATGGCGGCCGAAGAGGTGGAACGCCTCGTCACCTTCCCTATCGAAACAGCCCTCAATGGCGCCACCGATGTGCGCCGCGTGCGCTCATCGTCCACCACAGGTTTCTCTGTCGTATGGGTAGAATTTGACTGGGGCACAGACGTATACCGCGACCGCCAAATAGTGTCTGAAAAGTTGGCCACCATTGGCGATGCCCTGCCCGAAGGCGTAGGACAGCCCACCCTCGGTCCGCAATCGAGCATCATGGGCGAAGTCATGTTCATCGGTCTCACAGCCGACACCACCTCGCTCGGTTCGCTGCGCACCCTGGCCGACTGGACCATACGTCCGCGGCTGCTCTCCACCGGTGGCGTGGCACAAGTCACCGTCATGGGCGGCGACTTGCTCGAATATCAAATACGCCTCCACCCCGAGCGCATGCGTCACTATGGTGTGGCACTCGACGAGGTTATGACCGCCGTGCGCAACATGAACCGCAATGCCACGGGCGGGGTGCTGTATGAGCACGGCAACGAATACATTGTGCGCGGGGTACTGTCAACCACCAGCACCAACGATATGGCACAAGCCGTAATCAAACGCAACGCCGCCAACCAGCCCATAGTGTTGGCCGACGTGGCCGACATCAAGCTGGGCGCCAAAAGTCCCAAAACGGGACTGGCCTCCGTGTCGGGCCGTCCCGCCGTGCTGCTCACCGTCACCAAGCAGCCGTCCATCAGCACGCTCGACCTCACCACACAGCTCGACTCGGCCATGGCATCGCTCAAGCCCTCGCTGCCGGCCGACGTCAAAGTCAACACACATCTTTACCGCCAGCAGGACTTTATCGACGCTTCTATTTCAAACATTAAAAAGTCGCTCGTCGAAGGCGGCATATTTGTGGTGCTCATTCTGTTCATATTCTTGATGAACGCCCGCACCACGCTCATTTCGCTTGTCACTATACCCCTGTCACTGCTCATCACGCTACTTGTGCTCAAGGTTATGGGTCTCACCATCAACACCATGAGCATTGGCGGCATGGCCATAGCCATTGGTTCGCTGGTAGACGATGCCATAGTGGACGTTGAAAACGTGTACAAGCGTTTGCGCCTTAATGCCCGCAAGCCCGAAGCCGAAAGACTGCGCATGACCGAGGTCATATTCAATGCCTCGAAAGAGGTGCGCATGCCCATACTCAACTCCACACTGATTATTGTAGTAAGCTTTGTGCCACTGTTCTTCCTGAGCGGACTCGAAGGCCGCATGCTTGCACCGCTTGGCGTAAGCTTTATCGTATCGCTCTTTGCCTCAACGCTCGTGGCACTCACACTCACCCCCGTGCTCTGTCGTCTGCTGCTTAAGGACCCTCAAGCGCAACTTACACCAGGTGCCGTGACGCAGAAGGTGCACCATTACGAACCGCGCTGGGTACGTCGGCTCAAGGTTCGGTACGAACAGGCCCTGATGTGGGCCTTGGGCCGCAAACCGTCGCGCTGGATATTGGGCGTGACAGCGGCACTGGTGGTGCTGACGGTAAGCTTGTTCTTCACCCTGGGGCGCTCATTCTTGCCTTCGTTCAACGAGGGCTCGTTCACCATCAACGTGAGCACACTGCCCGGGGTGTCACTTGAGGAGAGCGACCGCATAGGGCGCCAAGCCGAACAACTGCTGCTGCAAATACCCGAGGTGCGCGATGTGGCACGCAAAACGGGGCGTGCCGAACTTGACGAACACGCACAGGGGGTGAACGGCAGCGAAATGGAAGTGCCTTTTACACTGGACAAGCGCAGCAAGGACGAGGTCATGAACGACATTCGCCAGCGGCTGCGCACACTGCCTGGTGTCAACATCGAAATAGGCCAACCCATATCGCACCGCATCGACGCCATGCTGTCGGGCACAAAGGCCGGCATTGCCATCAAGGTGTTTGGCCCCGACCTCACACAACTGCATGCCATCGGCACGCAAATTCGGCAAGCCACCAAGGGCATTGACGGGGTGACAGACCTCAACGTGGAGCAACAGGTGGAGCGTCCGCAACTCAACATTCGTCCACGCCGCACACTGCTTGCACGCTACGGCATCACCCTGCCGCAGTTTGCCGAGTTTGTCAATGCCGCCATCGGTGGCGAGGTGGTGAGCCAGGTGCAGGACGGCGCCAAGAGCCTCGACCTTACCGTGCGCATGGCCGACGACGACATCAACTCTATTGCACATATAAAGGACTTGCTCATCAACACCCCCGACGGGCGTCAAGTGCCACTGGCCGATGTGGCTGATGTGGTGTCGACAGCCGGCCCCAACACCATCAGCCGCGAAAATGCGCAACGCAAATTGGTGGTATCGGCCAATGCCACAGGACGCGACATGCGCTCGGTGGTCAACGACATGCAACGGGCCATCAACCAACAAGTAAAGCTGCCCGAAGGCTACCACATCGAATATGGCGGACAGTTTGAGAGCGAAGCCGCCGCATCGCGTTTGCTGCTCGGCCTGTCGGTTGTCAGCATCATCGTCATACTGTTGCTGCTCTATCTGCAGTTCCGCTCATGGCCACAGGCTGTTGTGGTACTGCTCAATTTGCCATTGGCACTCATTGGCGGGGTATTGGCACTGGTGTTTACGGGCGGTGTGGTGAGCATTCCGGCCATCATTGGTTTCATATCGCTCTTTGGCATGGCCACCCGTGGCGGCATGCTGCTTGTCGACCGCTACAACGAGCTGTCGCACCGCGGACTTTCACGCATCGAGGTGGTGACAAAGGGCTCTACCGACCGTTTGCTACCCATACTCATGACGGCGCTTTGCTCGGCATTGGCCCTCATTCCGCTGGCACTTGGCAGCACGCTGCCCGGCAACGAAATTCAAAGTCCCATGGCTCAGGTCATGCTTGGCGGACTGCTCACAAGCACCCTGCTCAACCTGTTTATTGTACCCATCATGGCCCCACTCAAAACGCGTAAAAAATGAAATACCGACACATCATTATAGCTGCGCTCGCTGGCTGCTGCACTGCCGTGGCAAACGCACAAACTCAAAGCGCACAAAGCTCTGCCTGGGGCGACGCCCTGTTGGGCATTGTGCACAACAACTCTACACTCAAGGCTGCCCGCAGCCAGTTGCAAGCCTCGCGGCTGGCCAACGGCACAACGCTCAAACTGCCCGACCCTGAGGCCGAGGTGGCTTATCTGTTTGGCAGTCCGCAAGGCGTGCCCAACCGCACCAATGTGAGCGTGACACAAACGCTCGATTGGGGCGTACTGACGGGCCGCCGCAAGCAGTTGGCCGGGGCTGGCAACCAAGTGGCCGAAGCGGCTTACCGACAGGCGGAGCAGCAATTACTTGCCGAGGCCGACCAAACGCTCACTTCGGTTGTATACTACAACAAACTTTGCACCGAACTGGCGCAGCGTGCTGCCTTGGCCAACGAGGTGTGCCAACTCTACCAACAAAAGTTTGCACAAGGTGACATCAACCAGATTGAGGTGAACAAGGTGAAGCTTAATGCCTCGGTGAGCCAGGCCGAACTTGAACGCGCACGCAACGAGCGACACGAATTGCTGCTGCAACTGCAGCGCCTCAACGGCGGGCAACCTCTCGAACTGGCCGACACTTGTTACCCCAACGCCAACCAGCCGCTGCCCGCACTGGCCGACTTGCAAGGTGCTGTGGCACAGTCGCCGGCCTTGCTTGCTGCGCAAGCTGCCGTGGCACAGCAGCAAGCTGAGGTAAAACTGGCCAAAGCCGAGGCTTTGCCGGCTCTTATGGTGGGCTTTCAAGGCGAATACATCAAAAAGAACAATTACAGCGGTCTGTCATTAGGCTTTAGTCTGCCGTTGTGGGGCAACACGCGCCGCAAAGTGAAGCAAGCCAAGGCCGAGGTGGTTGCGCGCCAGCTCGATGCCGATGATGTGCGCCACCAACAGTCGTCACAACTCATGCAGCAATACGCCACTGCGCGCCATCTGCTTGACGCGTCTGACAAGTTGCGGAGCAATTTATCTACCACGAGCAACACCACCCTGCTGCGCCGCGCCCTGGACGAGGGTCAAATTTCGCTGCTCGACTATCTGCTTGAAATGTCGTTTTACTACACGGCACGCACTACGCTGCTCGACACGGAACGACAAGCGCAACAAGCCATTTCGACTTTGCGTGGCTTGCTTTACTGACAAGGGGGGCACCCGCTTGACCTAAGTGTGTGGCATGACACTGAACGTACAAATTGGGCAGACACCATAGTGTTGCTACTTGCAAGGCTATGGTGTCTGCCCTTTTACTTTTGAGGTCATGCAATATTTAAGACGTGCCCATCAACCACATAACGCCCTTCTGTTTTTGTGTAAGGTAATCGCGGCCCTGCATAACTCCCAATCGCGAAATGGCGCATGGGAGTTTTATCGAACAACCTATATTTTGTTATCACGCACATTTCTTACATCTTACACAAAACGGCCATAAACAGCTGATTTTCAACGCTTTCAACAGTGTAGGATATACTTAGAAGCATCTTACACACCTTCTTGCACACCTTCTTGCACACTTTAGTATCTTACACATGTCATATTCTGTGGTGCCAGGCACGTTGTGTGGTAACGGGGGAGGCATTTTCGAGCAACGCGAGGTAGGATTTTCTGTCTATCCGACTAAAAATCGGCTCTCCCTATACCGACAAACACAAGTGTATGTACCATCATACAGTGCAGGCAACAGGGTATACCCGACCTGCATGCAGTGTGTAACTTTACTGGCGGAGTGTAAGATGTTGCACGAGGCATCCTACACTACGTAATTATTTGATTTTCAACTCGTTATGCCTATTTTGTGTAAGATGCAAGATGTTTCTTTCCAAACACTTTGTGGTAGAGATTTAGCTGCATTTTTTTCCCGCGGGACGAGGCTGCTGATAAATGCCCGACGCGAGACGCGTCGCCCCCATTAGTGTTTGCGTTTCTTCAAGCGACAAATGCTACCACCGAACGCTAGCTCTAATGGGGGCGACGCGTCTCGCGTCGGGATAGAGATAGGAGTTAAATACGATTGCTACTACTGCTAATTATTGCTGCATATTTTCCCTCGAGACGCGTCGCCCCCATTAGAGGTCGCACCCGTCTAAATCCGTAACTTGAGTAAATAAAAAATGCCTTTCAACATTGGCACCTGTTTGTGCGGTGCTAACGTTGAAAGGCATTTTGTAATTGGTGCGCGCTCTTATTATTTAGAGCGTGAGAAAGTGTGCAAGGTATTACTTAACCAAAGTCTTCTTGCCATTAACGATGTAGAGACCCGGCTGCTGCACACGCTGCACGCGGCGGCCCTGAAGGTCGTAAATGCGAACGGCTGCAGCGGCTTTGTCTGTGCTGACATTGTTGATACCAACAGTTGCGTTATTTTTATAAGTCACAACGATGTTGACAAAGTCCTCAACCGTGCCACCATAGGTTTCGTTGCCCGTTACACTCTGCATGGTGTAACCCTCGATGGTGGGGATAACGATGGGGTAAGCAGTGCCAGCTACAACCAAGTCGCTGCTCTGCTTCAAAATAACCTTATCGTCATCAGCATCGCGGCAAACGATGTTGACGGTGAACATGGGCTGAGCGTAGAATGTTGAAATACGTATGGGGTGGCCTGTGCCGCCGTTCCAACCTACGAGGTCGCCGCTTGCCAAACCGTCCCAATACTGTCCACTGGTGCTCTTGATGTTCCAAGTGCCGTCGGCATTGGTAGCAAAGGTGAATGTGTCGCCACCAACCCTTGTAGCCGTTGTAGCTGCTGAATTTTTGAGTTGCGGCACATACAGACCTGTATACTCGTTCAACACCTTGAACTTGTTGCCGCTGCCCTGGAGTGTCCACACGCCAGTAGGAAGCATGCCCTCGGCTGAGAGGTAACGGTTGATGACATTATTGTCTCTGATGGCACGATAGCCGGCACGGCCAGCAGCAGTGGTGGCATCGTAGAACAAATATTTGTTGTTGCTCTTCAATTCTTTCACAGGTTCGCCCTCAGCCTTTACACCTACGATGGCATTGATTTCGTAAGTCACATTGATGGTACGGTCGGCATCGGGAGTGATTTGTGTGCCGTCGGCCACTTCGCTGTTGAGCAATGTGCAATACTTTACTTCGGGCACCTTCATGGTGTAGCTTTCGCCCACGGGCACAGTTACCTCGTCCTTGCTGATGAGTACACCGGCCTTGTCGGCACAAACAATGTTGAGCGTGTATGCCGAACGCTTGTAAGTTACGTTATAGTTGTTGTCGCCATCGGCTTCGATGTGTTCAACTGCAGTGTTCTTAAATGTGGGGCAAAGGTCGCCAGTGATTTCGGTTACGCTGACGGGTACGCTGCGCTTGAATGTGCCAAGGTTCACACCCTTGTCGTCCTGGCAGTTGAGAGTCACTATCTTCACTTCGGTGGCAGTCCATTCAGCGCCCTGGTTGCGGGCGGCATCGTATGACACACCGGCACCAGTGGTGGCACCTGCATTGGCCACGCCCGACGGCACAGCAAAGAGGCTCTTGCCTCCCACCTTGATGCGCAGGTCGTCATAGTTCTTTACATAACTGATGGTGACGTTGGCATCGGCAGTGGCGCTGCCCATATTGACGGGACAGCCCACACGGTCGGCATACGCACCGAGCGAGTTGATGTAGCGGCCTGTGGCAACGTTCTTTACCTTGACAGTTTGTGAGCCGTCGGCATTGATGGTTGAAGCCTCAACCGTCCATGCGTTATTGGCAAAGGCATTGTTGTTGGCCTTGAGGCTGTTGCCACTGTTGTCATCGCTCAGTGTGATGCTTTCAAAGCCTTCGACAGCATTTGTCAGCATGTAAGTCTTGCCCTCTTCAAGGTAGTCGAAGGTGACAGGCTGGGTGCTTGAACCGCCGCCGTAATCCTCCTTGGGTGAGAACTCCCAGCAACCGCCATTGCCGTCGTTAGGATTGCTATAAAGATTGACAGCAAGTCCCTGGGTGCTCATTGACGAGTTGAGGTACTGTCCGTTTACCTTGTCGCTTGCTATGGTGTAGTAATAGTTGTCGCCCTTTTTGCCGTATGAGCCGCTACCGAGTACAAAGTTGTAGTGCTTGGCTGAGTTGTCGTAGCTCCAGCGGCCACTTGTGCTTACCGCACTTGGTTCGGGCTTGACTGAACCATCGGGCTGTGCCATACATACGAGCGCATATTTGCCCGGATTGGCGGGGTCTTCCTCAATGCTCCACCACTGGTAGTTGTAGTTGGCATCGCCTTCAGCAGCCTGAGGACTTGTCCAAAGTACGCCGGCCGCTGCACCCTTGCCACTGTTGGCAGAGATGAGTGACGAGCCGTCGGCCAGGAGTTCGATGCAGCGGCCTGCACGTGTGTTGTCTGTACCACCCGAAATGATGCGGTAGTAGTATTTCTTGTCAGCGGTGTTGGCATGAGGCATTACCATGCCTCCCTGGCCGTTGTCAAGCATGAAGTACTTGCAATATTTGTAGTTGCCATAGTTAAGCATGACGGTATCGGCCGACATTCGCTTTTGGAAGTCGCTGAAATTCTTGCCCGATTCGGGTGTCCAGCCACGCTCGGCCACAGCTATGAGACGCGGCAAAGCGAGCCATTCCAAATAGTCGGTGTCAGACACGTGTTCGCACCAGAAAGTGCCCTGCACACCGTATGTGGTGGCGCTGGGGATAGTTTGGTTGTAAGTAGCTTGTACATTGTCGGAACCAGAGCCTGCACCAGGAGGGTCGGTGGGACCATTGCCCTGGCGGCGGTTGATGTAGTAGGGTCCCCAGGGGGTGTAGATGCTTGGCATGCCAAGTTTCTTAGCCTGATCAACAGCGGCTTCGGGGTTTGTCCAACAGTATACTACCGCACCTGTAGACTTCATGATGTCGGTGTCGGCGCCTCCTGCAGTGATGCCTTCGTTCCAAATGGCCAAATGGCGGCCTTTAGACTTGACAAATTCGTCGAGTTGCTGAATGAAGTGGCTCTGCAACTGACGGTAGTGAGTCAGTTTGAGTTCCTTGTACAATGCTTGGCATTCGGCATTTTTCTCCCAAGCATAAGTGGGGCATTCGTCGCCACCAATGTGAATGTACTTGCCGGGGAAGAGCTCCATGAGTTCCTCTAAAATATCCTTGGCAAATTGTACGGCTTTGGGGTTGGCCACATTCAAGATGTCGTTAGAGATGCCGCCATCGTCCCACACATTGTGGGCACCGTCGGGTGTGCAGCTAAATTCGGGATAGGCCGTCATGGCTGCTGAGAAGTGGCCGGGCATGTCAATTTCGGGCACGATGTCGATGTGACGGGCCTTGGCATAAGCTACCACGTCCTTTATTTCCTCTTCGGTGTAAGAGTAAGGGCCGTAGGGCTTATTTATCCAGTACTGTGTCAGTTCGTACATATCGGTATAGCGTCTGTTGGGCGCTGTGGCACCGATGGTAGTGAGTTTAGGATACTTTTTGATGGGTACACGCCAACCTTGGTCGTCGGTCAAGTGCCAATGGAAGGTGTTCATCTTGTAAGCGGCCATGAGGTCGATAATGCGCTTTACCTCGTTGGCGGTGAAGAAGTGGCGTGACACATCGAGCATAAAGCCACGGTAGTCAAAGCGCGGCTGGTCGGTGATGCTCACCACGGGCAATGGGTACGAAGTGACTGTGGCGTCCTTTACCCCAGCCATGACATTGGCGGGCAACATCTTTTTCACGCTCTGGAAGGCATAGAAAAGGCCCAAAGCGCTCTTGGCCTGAATGGTGACCTTGCTGTCGGTAATGTCGAGTTTGTAGCCGTCCGCCTTCAGTGAAGACGAGGCGGGGAGCAGCGACACCTGGAAGAGGGCGCTGGCATCGTCGGCAGCCACACTGACTGCGGCGCCAGTCACGTCGGTGTATGACTTGGCAAATTGGTTTACCTCATTCACGCCATCCTCGTCAAGCCCGGTATAGCTCACAGTGAACTGTGAGGGCAAGGCCAAGGAGCCCGTACCAACTGTCATGGAGGCTGGACGCGGGGTGAGGTTTACGAATGTCTGTGCCCATGTTGCCCCTGGCAACAAAGACAGCAGCAGCAAAAACGATAGTAGCTTGTGCTTCATGTTCTTAGCTTGATTGTTGATTAGTATTAGGTATTTGAGACAAAGGTATGAAAAAGCCCCGACTTTCGCAAGGAAAGCCAGGGCTTAATCATTATCTGATAAGTTAATTAGTTGACGGGGTAACAGGTTGACGGGTTAACGGGTAAGTCTGCCAAGTATTTTGAGTTTCTTAGCATCATAAGCCGTGTATTACATACTTACCTGTCAACTAAGAATCTTTAATCTCTTGAACGGCCGCCCACCAATATCATGACGTAGTAAGCCAAAGTGGCCAAAGAGCTGAGTGCTGCCACCACGTAGGTGTAGGCGGCAGACTTTAAGGCCGATACAGCCATAGGTTGCTCAGACGCCGAGGTGATGCCGGCTCTGAGCAGCCAGGCGGTGGCACGGCGCGAGGCGTCAATCTCGACGGGGAGGGTGATGAAACTGAACAATGTGGTGAGGGCAAACAACACAACACCGACCAACAGTATGCCCGGCATGGAGTGTATCAATATGATGCCGGCAAGCAGCACCCATTGCACCCAATTAGAGGCAAACGAGACCACGGGCACCAGGGCCGAACGCATGGTGAGCGGCGCGTATGCCACGGCGTGCTGCACAGCATGACCACACTCGTGGGCTGCTACCGCGGCTGCGGCAACAGAACGGCTGTTGTACACAGCCTCGGACAGGTTGACAGTGCCATTGGCGGGGTTGTAGTGGTCGGTGAGGTAACCCTTGGTGCAGGTTACCGTGACATTATTGATACCATTGTCGCGCAGCATTTTTTCGGCCACTTCGCGACCGCTCAAGCCCGACGCTATGGGTATTTTGGAGTATTTCTTGAATTTGCTGTTAAGATTGCTTTGCACCACATAACTGAGTATGGCGATGCCAATAAATAGGATTAAATACATACTGAAGATATTTATGCAAGGTTTGTAAATTACGGGGTGTTAAGGGGTTAAGGGGTGGCCTTATGGCCTAACTTGCTCTTGATGAATGCCGTACACTCGGCGAATATCTGCGCACCGAGCAAACGCAATGAGCCTGCATACACCACTACGGCTGTGACAACCTTGAGCAATAGCGAGATGTAGATGTTGCCATTGGCCAACTGCGACACGGCCCAACCCGCAGCCATGGCCAAGGCGGCCAATGCGGCGAAGGGCAACACATCGCGCAGGGCATACTTCAAACGCAGACCGATGAGGCGGCGTACGAACCAGTGCCACACAAACAGCCACAATGTGTTGAGCGTGATGTAGGCCACTACCATTGCCTCTACGCCATAGGGGTACAATACTACGAGCAGCAACATCTGTGCCAAACACAGGGCTATGGTGTTCCACATAAAGATATTGCTCTTGCCACGGCTGATAATAAAATTGGCGTAGAATGAGGCAACCGGCACGAAAGCGCCCCCTATGCTGAGCAGCTGCATGAGCCGCGCGCTGGTGAGCCACTTGTCGGTAATGGCAATGGTGATGAACTCGGGCGCTATGAGCGCCAAACCGAACAACGCCGGGCAGGACAGGAAGGCAGTGAAACGCAACATTTTGCGAAATATCTGACACATGCGGCCATTGTCATCGCTCTCAAGACGTGCAAAAAGGGGCTGTGTCACACTCCACACCATGCCGGTGAGCATGTTGTAGCCCATGCCTGTCCACTTGTTGGCCTGATTGTAGTAGCCCACCGTCTTTTCGCCATAAAGGCGGCCGAAAAATATGCTGAAGATGTTGTTGTTGATGTGGGTGAAGATGTTTGTAGCCAACAGTTTTGAACTGAAACCTATCATGCCTCGCAGCGGACGCAGATTGATGTGCCAGGTGGGGTGCCAACCCGCAAACCACCAGCTGCCGACGGTCATGGTTATGCAATACATGAGGTTCTGTATGGCTATACCCCAATAGGCAAACCCATTCCATGCCAGGCAAATGCCGGTTATGCCCGAAAGGACAAGGGACAGCATAGTGAGCAGGGCGGTTTCGCGCACCCGCATATTGCGAAAGAGCCAAGCACGTGGCGCAGTGTTGAGGGCGGAGATGACGAAACTCAAAAACGACAAACGGGCTAACGGCACAAGCACGGGCTGGCGGAACCACGCAGCTATGAGTGGCGCGCAGCAAAAGAGTATGATGTAGACCGTTACGCTACAAAGCACGTTGAACCAAAACACGGCATTGTAGTCGGCATCGGTGATGTGCTGCTTGCGGTTGAGTCCTGATATGAAGCCGCTCTCCTGCAGTGTGGTGGCAATGAGCGAAAATATGGTGAGCATACCCACCATGCCATAGTCGGCGGGGGAGAGCAAACGGGCCAAGAATATGCCAAACACGAGGTTCAGCGCCTGTTGTGCCCCATTGCTTATGCCGCCCCAGAACAGGCCATTGGCGGTTTTTTCCTTTAATGTTTTTTCGGTCATAGAAGTGCTAAAACAGTGAGTACGGCAAAGATGAGCATGTTGCGCGATGTCTTGCCCAATATGCGGTTGAGCGTGCGGCCCTGGTTGATGCGCACCATTTCGCGCCAGGTAAGGCTATGCGGCACGAGATACAACAGGGGCAAGATGGCGCAAAGCGTGTGGTCGTAAAATGCCAGCATGGCCACGCAGACGCAGCCGGCCACGCCTTGCAACAAATAGAACATGGAGCCGAATTGCTCGCCCAATGCCACGATGAGGGTGCGCTTGCCGCTCAGCGCATCTTGTTTGCGGTCACGATAGTTGTTGAGCACCAGCAAGGTGTCGATTACCAACCCGCTTGCCGCAGCAAGCCACCACACGCTGGGGGTGAGCATTTGTGCCTGCACATAGTAGGTGCCGCACACTGGTACGATGCCGAAAAACACCCATACCAATATGTCGCCGCAGCCCATGTATGAAAGCAGTGTGGTGTAGAGAAAAGCAAACAACACGCAGGCTGCGCCAATGCCTACCAGGGGCCACCCGCCAAAGGGCAACAGGCCGCACCCCACGGCACAAGCCAATATGAGTGTGATGACTATGCCACGTGTCATGGCCCGCGGGGTTATCCACCCTTGGGCACAAGCGCGCTCGGGGCCAAGACGGTCTTCGCGGTCGGTGCCTTTGCGATAGTCGAACAGGTCGTTGATGAAGTTGGCCGCTATCTGCATGATGGCCGCAAACAGGCAGCACAACAGCGCGGGCTGCCAGCGGCCATGCCCTTCGCTGTAGGCTAATGCCGTGGCGGTGAGCACGGGAATGAGAGCGGCCGTAAGCGTTTTGGGCCGCGCAGCGAGTATCCAATATTTTAGCATGATTGTAAAGTCTTTTTTGTTTCAGAGTCTGCCTTGCACACCCATAATCCGACAAAGGTTATTAGGCCATTCAGCACAAGCAGTTCGTAGCCAAAGGTGTAGTTCCACCATATTGGCGCAAAGTGGTCGAGCAGGCCACAAATTGTGGGAGCTGCCACACAGATAATTGGCACACAGCGCAAATTGGTGTTGCGGCGGGTAAACAAGCCAAAGGTGTAAAGGCCCAACAACGGACCGTAGGTGTATGAGGCCATTACATAGATGGCATTGAGCACATTGCTATTGCCCACCACCTTGAACAAGATGATGCACAACGCAAAGGCGGCCACTACGCACAGATGTACGATATGACGGGTGTGTAATGCGGCACGTTGTTGCTCGCGGGCCTCGCTCATGCCTAAAAGGTCGATGCAGATGGTGGTGGTTAGCGCTGTCATGGCCGAATCGGCGCTCGAAAAGGCGGCTGCCACAATGCCGATGGTAAAGGGCACAATGACCCACTGCCCCAAGACACCACTGCTGATGAGCCAGGGCAACAGGCTGTCGCCTGCGGCTGGAGGGGTGAGGTTCTGTTGGGCACACAAGGTGTAGAGCAGTATGCCGAGACCAAGGAACAGGGCATTGACTGGCAAGAAGGCCATGCCGTAGGTGCACATGTCCTTTTGCGCCTCGCGCAGATTGCGGCAGGTGAGGTTTTTCTGCATCATGTCTTGGTCGAGTCCTGTCATGACAATGACGATGAACACGCCGCTCAAAAACTGGCGCCAAAAGGCTTGCGGACTGGCTGCGTCCCACTCCCACACACGGCACATGGCGCTGTGGGTTATGGTGTGGATAACGCCTTCGAAATTGAGGTTCATCTGTATGGCAGCGGCTATAATAATGCCCACAGCTGCCAACAACAGACAAGCGGTTTGCAGGGCATCGGTGCGCACTACGGTCTGCAGTCCGCTGCGGCGGGTGTAGAGCCATATCAGCGTGAGCACGGCCAATGTGGTGACCATGAATGGTAGCAAACCGTCACCGGCAAGTGGCTGTACCACGAATTGGCACAACACCATGCACACCAAATATAGGCGGGCGGCGGCTCCGGTGAGTTTGCTCAGCACAAAGAACAAGGCCCCCGTGCGATGGGCCGAAGTGCCAAAACGTGTGCCAAGATAGGCGTAGATGCTGGTGAGGCGCAGCCTGTAGTAGAGGGGCAACAGCACAAAGGCCACTACCACATACCCCACAATGAAACCGAGGCACATCTGCAAGTAAGTCATGCCCGTTGAGGCTGCCCAACCTGGCACCGAAATGAATGTGACTCCCGATATGCTGGCACCTATCATGCCAAAGGCCACCATCCACCAGGGGGATTGGCGGCCTGCACGGAAAAAGGCGTCATTGCCTTTCGCACCATGCCGCGTGGCATGGTGCGAAACGAGCAACAGCAGTATGAAGTATGCCACCAATGTGGCTAACATGAATAGTGCTGAATACATCTTAATTTGGCGTTCGGAATGGTTTTCTTGGTTAACTTGTCAACCTGTTCTGTCAAAGGCGTTCGACAATTATTTTATAAAATTCAGTCCGCACAAACAGCCCCACGACAGCAGGCCTGTAATGACTGATATGATAGTCCACTTTTGAGCATCGTTGGCCGAAATTTGCGCCCGTTCGTAAAAGCCATTCATGTAAAACGAATTGACTTGTGCGGCTTTGATAATGGCCACAATGCCAAATGGCAGACAGCAGAATATGGTTGAAATGACGGCCATGGCCATGTGGTTTTTAGGACATGGGGGGAGTGCGCTTCGATTCATAGGTCAAAAAGGCTTTATTTATAAATTAGACATACTTGCAATGGAGCCGAAACTGAAACTAAAAAGAACCAGGATGTAGACAAAGAAGAACACAACGCTGGCTATCAGTCCGCCAATCGCCCAGTTGCGTGCTTTGTGGGAGGCTTCGACAGCTCCTTGATAGTCGCCCATGAGGTAGAGGTTGTCGACCTTACAAGCATATACTATGGCTACAATACCGGTGGGCAGGCAGCACAATATGGTTGACACGATGGCCCACACCAAATTGCTTGGCGGGCAAGGCATTGACTGGTTGGGGGTGCCGCTGCCCATGCTGTGGTACACATTGTCGTAGGGTGCACCACTGGCTGTGCCGGCAGTACCGGCAGCGCCGGGAGTGGGCGGCGGGGTGGCGCCATTGGCGTCGTTGTCTAAATATGCCTTCAACTCGTCAACGGCACCTGCACGCTGCCAGTCGGCCATGCCTTTGCACCATACGAGGGTGTCGGCACTGACGTTGAACATTGAGAATTGTGAGGGGGGTATGGGGCCTTTTTGCTGGCCTGAAGCATCGATGTAAAAGTAGTCGTTCATTGCGATGTAATTGGATTAGGGTGGTTCTAATAATTCTGAAATAGGGATTTGTGCGCTATCGGAAGTGTAT
>ENA-ORMX01000174-ORMX01000174.1-human-gut-metagenome-genome-assembly--contig:-NODE-174-length-47926-cov-5.545403_pt1 | contig 47926 bp, 42 predicted proteins | sample MGYA00242108_ERZ509007 | MGnify/ENA primary metagenome ERZ509007 (study PRJEB26280, sample SAMEA2338745) | human gut metagenome | biome: human gut; feature: human-associated habitat; material: faeces...
GGACGTGGCACGGAGACCACCGTCCTACTTTAAAATGCCAGTCTCCTCTTTATACTTGGCGTAGTTATTATAAAACAGAAAATCGTGTTCAAGTAAAAACCTTATGGCATGCAAAACAAAAAACCGTGCCAAAGCGTATTTGCTTTGACACGGTTGTACATATAGCCTGTGGCTTTATGGTCTAAAAGGTTTATAGATCAGTAGCTTGTTCTGTTTCTTTGTAGCTCTCCATAAACTTCTTGGCGGCGCGCAGCTGGTGGCGCATGTTGCTCAGCAACTGCTGGCTCTCTTGTAAGATGTTGAGATATACCAGGGCTACCTGGAGGCCTCCCTCTGTTGATGTGGCCTGTAGGCGGTCGATATGGCGTTTACGCAATACCGAGAGATCGTCTTTGCATTGATCGGCATCGGCCAACACGTCGCGATAGTGTTCAAAGCGTCGTGTAGAGATCATGCTTTCTGTTTGCTTCATCAGTTCGCAGATGCGATCTTTCATATCTTTATATTCGTTGATATAGGTTGAGGGCAGCGGGTTAAAACTGTTGTCGACATGTTCTTTTACAGGGTCGAGCATACGACGAAGACAGTAGATATATTGTTCTGAAGAGTTGATGCCGAGGTGGAACCATGTATTGCGTTCAATGGCAATGCTGGTAGGAACGCGGCGCAAGGCCAACAGTTCTTGACGACGGAATTTCTTTAGTTCGTCGCGTTCGTTTTTCAGTTCACGGTCAGCTTTTCTCAGTGTGCTGGGCTTTTCGTTCTCGAAGCCGTCGATGATGGCGAGGAACTGGTCGAGCACGAAGTGTGTTACGAAGCTTTGTGTGCGGCTTACGTGCTTTGTGAGCAGGTCCCATACAATTTCTGGGTCTTTGGTGCGCATCATGAGGCGGAACACATCCTCTTTGCCTTCGGCTTCTGTCTTCTTCTTATAGGCACGTTGTGAGTGTATGAGCATGAACACCACGAGTGCTATGAAGAGTAGTTTAGCAATGATACCACCGAAGAACATTAGGAGGCATACGATGGCACAGGCACCGAAGGCCACGCCAGCAGTGATAAACCATCCACCGATAACGCTCAACACGCCTGTAACACGGAAGACGGCGCTCTCGCGGCTCCAAGCGCGGTCGGCAAGACTGGAACCCATGGCTACCATGAAGGTAACATAGGTGGTAGAGAGGGGCAAGCCCCAGTTGGTACCAGCCGTAATCAGCATTGCTGCCAGCACAAGGTTTACGGCGGCGCGTACTACGTCGAAGGCGGCACCGTCGGGCAATTCGGCTTCTTGTTTGTTGAAGCGGCTATCGATCCATGCTGACAGGCGTCGTGGCATCCATTGGCCTACGAAGGAAGCACTCTCCTGTGTAGCTCGTACGATGCTGCGTGCAGCTTTTGATGAGCCGAACATCTCGTCGCCTTCATCCTGACGTGCCAGGTCGACACTGGTTTTGATAACATTTTGAGCTTTCTTTGAGGTGGCCATAGCAATAATCATGATGATGCCAGCAGCCATCAGATAGAAGGGAGGTGTTTTAGCGCTTTCCATCAAACTTGTCATCATGTAGGTTGATGGCGAAGCCCCATTGGCGTTCATAGAGAAGTCGTGCCAAGAGTCGAGACCAGCCAAAGGAACACCGATAAAGTTGACAAGGTCGTTACCAGCAAATGCCATGGCCAGGGCGAAGGTGCCCATCAATACCACCAAGCGGAACACATTGACCTTCAGCAGGTGCAGCACTTCCATCAGTATGGTTGTTATCACGAATGTGCAGAGCAGTAGCATGTGTGTGTGCACATTAATCCATGTGCGCACATCTTCAGGTATATATGTAGAGCCCCCAATGCCTTTCAGGAAGATGAAGTAGGCCAAGGCGGTAGATGCTACGCCACCAAACAGTGCTGCGCCGATGCGCATATGTTTGCGATAGGCAAAGGTGAACAGCAGACGTGACAGCCACTGTACGATGATACCGAAGACAAAGGCGATGGCTACGCTGACAAAGATGGCGATGATAACGCTTAAGGCCTTATCAGAGTTGAGCAGGTCGGTGTAGGCGAGCGAGTGGTCGCCAATCATCTTTACTGTTGCCAATGCGAAGGTGCCGCCTAACAGTTCGAACACCAATGAAACGGTGGTAGAGGTAGGCATACCGAGCGTGTTGAACATGTCGAGCACAATGACATCGGTTGCCATCACTGCCAAGAAGATGGTCATCACTTCTTCATACGAGTAGAGTGTGGGTTTCATGATGCTATGTCGGGCTACATCCATCATGCCCGTGCTCATTATGGCGCCGAGCGCCACGCCTACTGAAGCGATAATGAGCACAGTGCGCAGTTTTGCCACTCGAGCACCGATGGCACTGTTGAGAAAATTAACTGCATCATTGCTGACGCCTACAAACAGATCAAACACTGCGAGGCAAAGCAGAAATAAGACGATGCAAAAATAAATTGTTTCCATTCTCTTTTTGTTTTAATATTATGTTTTTATTTGTTGTTTCGTGCTATGTGTTTTCTTTATGCTGTTGTATGATGTATTGTAACATGTTTATTTTGTTGTGATGGTGCCCTCTTCTATACACCTTGTTTATATTATATAGCGAGGCTCTTTTTCCTTTCACGCTACAAAATTATCTTGTATATATTACAGTATATTTAAACATGTATTACATTTTTGTTACACTTGGCTTTATTGTGTCTCTCTGCTCTTTTCAGCCTTTTTTATTCTTTTTTTGTGGCATTATCGTTGCCTACCACTTTTTTATATAATTTTGCAATAGAGGGTTTGCACATCTGAAAAAAAGTATTAACTTTGCAGTAATAATGCCGTAAAAGTGTGTGTGGTGGTATGGTTCACCGCAAAGAGAACACCTTACTGCGAATAGAAACCGAACGTAAAAAGAGCAACATGGAGTCTTTCTTTAATACGCATACCTATCTGGTGGAGCACACCACAGCGCCAGTCAGACGCATCCTGATGGATGAGATTGACTGGAGCGACCGTATGATATGCATAAAGGGCACCCGTGGTGTAGGTAAAACCACGTTCTTGCTCCAGTATGCAAAAGAACATTTTGATATACGAAACCGACAGTGCTTGTATGTAAATATGAACAACTTCTATTTTCAGCAACACAGCATTGTTGAGTTTGCTACCAATTTCTATCGTCAGGGTGGTAGGACGTTGCTGATAGACCAAGTGTTCAAACAGCCTCATTGGAGCAGGGAGCTACGTAAATGTTACGACACCTTGCCAGGCTTAAAAATCGTGTTTACCAGTTCTACGGTGATGCGTATGCGTGAAGATACCCCTGAGCTGAGCGATATTGTGCAACGTTATTATCTTCGTGGTTTCTCGTTTAGAGAGTATCTCACCCTTCAAACTGGCATACGCTTTTCCACTTATAAGCTTGATGACATTTTGCGTTATCACGACCAGATTGTGCGTGATGTGCTGAGCAAGGTGAGCCCAGCAGAGCATTTTCAGCATTATCTTCATCACGGTTTCTACCCCTTCTTCTTGGAGCATGGAAACTTTCAGGAGCATTTGTTAGAAGCCATGAACTCGATGACCGAGGTAGATATCTTGCTCATTAAACAGATAGAACTGAAATATCTATCAAAGATAAAGAAGCTCTTTTACCTGCTGGCCATGGAGGGCCCCAAGGCGCCCAATATTAGCAATCTGGCAGCAGAGATAGAAACGAGCCGTGCCACGGTAATGAATTATATTAAATATTTGGCCGATGCTCGTCTTATCAACATCCTTTATCATGTGGGTGATGAGTTTCCGAAGAAACCTGCCAAGGTGATGATGCACAATCCGAACATGATGTATTCGATTTATCCCATTACGTATGAGCGTCAGGAGATAATGGAAACATACTTTGTTAATTCGCTTTGGAAAGACCACACCATCAGTCAGGGTAGCAAAGATGGATGCTATGTTGTGGATGGCAAACGCAAGTTCCGCATTTGTCCTGCTCACTCGCATCACCGTATGCGCACGGCCTCTGACACCCTCTATGCCCAATATGGCACTGAGACGTCGCAGGATGGTCATATACCCCTTTGGCTTTTCGGCTTTGTATATTAATAACGAAACATACACTAACATTTTATTTATAAACAAAATGGCTAAAGAAAAAAAGTTTATCACTTGTGATGGTAATACCGCTGCCGCACACGTAAGCTATATGTTTACTGAGGTGGCTGCCATCTATCCCATCACGCCGTCGTCACCGATGGCTGAGCATGTAGACGAATGGGCTGCTAAAGGTCGTAAGAACCTCTTCGGTCAGCGCGTGTCTATTCAGGAAATGGAGTCGGAAGCTGGTGCTGCTGGTGCATTGCACGGTTCTCTTCAGGCTGGTGCGCTCACCTCTACCTACACTGCTTCGCAGGGCTTGCTGCTGATGATTCCTAACATGTATAAGATTGCAGGCGAGTTGTTGCCCTGCGTCTTCAATGTTTCAGCACGTACTTTGGCCTCGCACTCGCTCTGTATCTTTGGCGATCATCAGGACGTTATGGCATGCCGTCAGACAGGCTTTGCTATGTTCTGCTCAGGCTCTGTTCAGGAGGTTATGGACCTCTCGGCTGTGCCTCACCTCGCTACTCTCGAGACTTCAGTGCCGTTCATCAACTTCTTCGACGGTTTCCGTACATCACACGAGTATCACAAGATCGAGGAGATGGATATGGAAGATATCCGTCCGTTGGTAAATCCCGAATATATCAAGCGTTTCCGCGACCGTGCCCTCACGCCTGAGCGCCCCGTTACTCGCGGTACTGCTGAGAACCCCGAGACCTTCTTCACACACCGTGAGGCTTGCAACGAGTATTATGACCGTATTCCTGAGGTAGTAGAGAAGTACCTCGGCGAGATGTCGAAGATTACGGGTCGTGAGTATCACCTCTTCAACTACTATGGTGCTGAGGATGCTGAGAACGTAATCATCCTGATGGGTTCGGCTACCGAGCCTGCTCGTGAGGCTATCGATTATCTGAACAAGCAGGGCAAGAAGGTAGGTATGGTGGCTGTTCACCTGTATCGTCCGTTCTCTGTCGACTTCTTGAAGAAGGCTCTTCCCGCTACTGTTAAGCGCATTGCTGTGCTTGACCGCACTAAGGAGCCCGGTGCTGAGGGCGAACCTCTGTACCTCGACGTTAAGTCGGCTCTTTACGACGACGAGCGCAAGCCGCTTATCGTTGGTGGTCGTTATGGTTTGGGATCTTCAGATACCACTCCTGCTAAGATTGTGGCTGTATTCAAGAACCTTGAGTTGCCTCAGCCCAAGAACCACTTCACCGTGGGTATCGTTGACGACGTTACCTTCACCTCGCTGCCTGAGGAGGAAGAGATCCCGATGGGTGGCGACGACCTGTTCGAGGCTAAGTTCTACGGCCTTGGTGCCGATGGTACCGTAGGTGCTAACAAGAATTCGGTTCAGATTATTGGTAACAACACCAACAAGTATTGCCAGGCTTACTTCTCTTATGACTCGAAGAAGTCGGGTGGTTTCACCTGCTCACACCTTCGTTTCGGCGATAGCCCCATCCACAGCGCATATCAGGTAAATACTCCTAACTTTGTGGCTTGCCACGTACAGGCTTACCTGCACATGTATGATGTTACTCGTGGTTTGCGTAAGAATGGTTTCTTCCTGTTGAACACTATCTTCGATGGTGAGGAACTGGTTAACTTTATTCCGAACAAGGTAAAACGCATCTTCGCTCAGAACAACATCACTGTTTACTATATCAACGCTACAAAGATTGCTCAGGAGATTGGTCTTGGCAACCGTACCAACACCATTCTTCAGTCGGCTTTCTTCCGCATCACTGAGGTTATTCCTTTGGATTTGGCTGTTGAGCAGATGAAGGCATTCATCGTTAAGTCATATTCGAAGAAGGGCCAGGATGTTGTTGATAAGAACTTTGCCGCTGTTGACCGTGGTGGTGAGTATAAGCAGCTTACTGTTGATCCTGCTTGGGCAAACCTTGCTGACGAGGAGGCTAAGGCCGACAACGCTCCTGCATTTATCGAGGAGCTCGTTCGTCCTATCAACGGCCAGGCTGGCGACCTGTTGAAGGTTTCTGACTTTGTTAAGCACGACACTGTTGACGGTACATGGCAGAACGGTACCGCTGCTTTTGAGAAGCGTGGTGTTGAAGCCTTCGTTCCTGTATGGAATGTAGAAAACTGTATCCAGTGTAACAAGTGTTCGTTTGTTTGTCCTCACGCTGCTATCCGTCCGTTCGTTCTCACCGACGACGAGCTTGCTGGCATCGAGGGCTTGGAGACACAGGAGGTTAAGGCTCCTGCTGCTCTGAAGGGCATGCACTTCCGCATCGAGACTTCTGTTCTCGACTGTCTGGGTTGTGGCAACTGTGCCGATGTTTGTCCTGGCAAGAAGAACAAGGAGACTGGTGAGCTTGAGAAGGCTCTGAAGATGGTTCCCTTCAACGTTGACGCTGAGGATATGCAGAAGGAAGCTCAGAACTGGGAATACCTCGTTCACAATGTTGCTTCTAAGCAGGATCTCGTAGATATCAAGCAGAGCCCGAAGAACTCACAGTTTGCTCAGCCTCTGTTCGAATTCTCAGGCGCTTGCTCAGGTTGTGGTGAGACTCCTTACGTGAAGCTCATTTCTCAGCTCTTCGGCGACCGTCAGATGGTTGCCAACGCTACGGGCTGTTCTTCAATCTATTCGGCTTCTATTCCTTCTACACCTTATACTAAGAACGCTAAGGGCCAGGGTCCTGCTTTCGACAACTCATTGTTCGAGGACTTCTGCGAGTTTGGTCTTGGTATGGTTCTTGGCAACAAGAAGATGAAGGAGCGCATCTGCCACCTGCTTGAAGAGGCTAAGGCTGATGAGCATGTTCCTGCTGAGTTTGTTGCTGCTGCTGACAAGTGGATGGCTAACATGAACGACTCGGAGGGTTCTAAGGCTGCTGCTGCAGAGCTGAAACCCCTCATCGCTGCTGGTGCTGAGAAGGGTTGCCCCGTTTGCGCTGAACTGAAGACTCTTGACCACTACCTCGTAAAACGTAGCCAGTGGATTATCGGTGGCGACGGTGCTTCTTACGATATCGGTTACGGTGGTCTCGACCACGTATTGGCTTCGGGCGAAGATGTTAACATCCTCGTGCTCGATACCGAGGTTTACTCAAACACTGGTGGTCAGTCGTCTAAGTCTACTCCGCTTGGTGCTATCGCTCAGTTTGCTGCTCAGGGCAAGCGTATCCGTAAGAAGGACCTCGGCTTGATGCAGACAACCTATGGTTACATCTATGTAGCTCAGATTGCTATGGGTGCTGACAATGCTCAAACCTTGAAGGCTATCCGCGAGGCAGAGGCTTATCCCGGACCGTCGCTCATCATTGCTTACGCTCCCTGTATCAACCATGGTTTGAAGCGTAAGGGTGGTATGGGTCGCTCACAGAACGAGGAGAAGCTGGCCGTTGATTGCGGTTACTGGCACCTGTGGCGTTTCAACCCGCAGTTGGCTGACGAGGGTAAGAACCCCTTCACTCTCGACTCAAAGGCTCCTAACTGGGCCGACTTCCGCGACTTCCTCCTTGGTGAGGTTCGCTACCTGTCTGTACAGAAGGCATTCCCGAAGGAGGCCGACGAGCTGTTCACACAGGCTGAGAAGATGGCTAAGCTGCGCTATCAGACCTACGTTCGTAAGAGCCAAGAGGACTGGAGCGAGGAAATCTAATTATTCGCATCACATTATTTATCGTTCGTGTAAAGGATGGGCACCCTGTGTGCTCCGTCCTTTCACCCGCGATTGATAGCAATAAAAAAGGCATCAATACTGAGCAATTAAAGTCTCGGTGTTGATGCCTTTTTTTTATGAAATTGAAATTGTTATTGTTATTGTTATTGTTATTGTTATCGTTATTGTTATTGTTATTGCAATGGCTCCTTGCTAAGCGTTTGAGAATAAAACTTAATGCTTATAGTTTCAGCCAATTGTCAATGATGGTGCGGCCTTGTGGCGTGAGCACGCTTTCGGGATGAAACTGTATGCCATGAATGTTGTATTGCTTGTGGCGTAGAGCCATAATCATGCCATCGTCTGAAAGAGCCGTTATCTCTAAGCACTGGGGAAACTGCTCGCGGCTTACCACCCAACTGTGGTATCGGCCCATGGCGATGCGTGCTGGCAGTGTGGCAAAGATGGGGTCGTTGCCCAGCTGTGTGCCCTCAGTTTGTACGCCGTGGTACACCTCGCTTAGGTTAGTGAGCTCGGCGCCAAACACTTCGCCTATGGCTTGATGTCCCAGGCACACGCCCAACATAGGCTTCTTTCCTGCATAGGTGCGAATAACGTCGAGTAGGAGTCCTGCTTCAGCGGGTATTCCTGGCCCAGGACTTAGTATTATTTTGTCGTAAGCCTGAAGGTCGTTCATGGCAAACTGGTCGTTGCGCATGACGGTAACCTCGGCACCCAACTCTTTCACCAGGTGCGATAGGTTGTAGGTGAACGAGTCGTAATTGTCAATGATTGCTATTTTCATTTTCTTTTCTTTTTCTTTTTTGTTCTGCTTTTTTGCTTTTCTGCTCGCAATGTTTTGTTTTGCTTTACATCTGTTCGGCCATGGCGATGGCGCGGCGCAGGGCTCCCAACTTGTTGTTTACCTCTTGCAGCTCATAGTCTTCATTGCTCTTTGCCACGATGCCGCCACCTGCCTGAAACCATAGTTCACCGTTACGAGCCACGAAGGTGCGTATGGTGATGGCTTGGTTCAAGTTTCCGTTCAGGCCTATGTAACCTATGCAGCCACCGTAGGCACCACGGTTGTGTGGTTCATACTGGCTGATGAGCTGCATGGCGCGCACCTTCGGAGCCCCTGATAGTGTGCCCGCAGGAAAGGTGTCGATGAAGGCTTTTATGGGGTCGGCTCCTTCGTCGAGCTCTCCGCTCACACGGCTTACGAGGTGTATGACGTGCGAATAGTATTGCAGATCTTTATAGAAGTCGACCTTTACGTTATGGCAGTTGCGGCTCAGGTCGTTGCGTGCCAGGTCAACCAGCATTACGTGTTCAGCGTTTTCTTTGGGGTCGTTGCGCAGATATTCGGCTCCTCGTCTATCGGCTTCGGCATCGCCTGTGCGACGTGTGGTGCCCGCAATGGGGTCGATGTAAGCCTTTCGGTTCTCGATGCGGCAGTGTGTTTCGGGTGAAGAGCCGAAAATGCGGAAGCCTCCAAAATCGAAATAGAAGAGGTAAGGCGAGGGGTTGATGCTGCGTAGTGCTCGGTATAGTTTGAAGTCGTCGCCCTCATAGCGCTGTATAAATCGGCGCGAGATGACGATCTGGAACACGTCGCCGCGTAAGCAGTGCTGTATGCCTCGCCTAATATTGGCTTTATGTTCTTCATCGGTTAGTGGTGATGTATAATTGCCCACGGGATGAAAGGCATAGGGTTTTACGCTTTGTCGGTTGATGGCTGTTTCAAGATGGTGCAGTGCCTCTTCGCCCGCTGCCTTCATGGCTTCGGCATCATTGTTTTGTGGCACCAGCGTAACGAGTGTCATTTTGTTATTGAAGTGGTCGAAGACGATGATGTCGCGATACAAGATGTAAAGCATATCGGGTGCATCGTTCTTTTGCATGGTGGTGTCTTTCACCGCAATGTTTTCAAAGTAGCGCACCGCGTTGAAGGCAGTGTATCCATATAGTCCGCAATACTGGCTGCCATCGCCCGTTACCTTGATGGCGTGAATAAAGTGGTTGATGGCGTTGTCGCAGCGGTAGGTGTTGTTCACGGCGTGTGTGATGGTAGCCCCATCGGGCATGCTGAGTATAGCTTTGCCATGACTAATGGCTACGCTGCCCAGGGGGTAAATGCCTATGAACGAACTGCTGTTGCTGGCATCGTGATAATCAGAACTTTCCATTAGTGCGCTTTGTGGGTACAGGTCGCGCAACCGCATATAGATGCCCACTGGTGTGTAGAGGTCGGCCAGCAGGGTTTTGGTGTATGATTGAAATTGCATTATCTTTTCTTTTTCTTGTGTTTAGTTGCAGATAATCTTGTAAAGGGTAGCAACTCGTCAACTCGTCAACTTGTCAACTCGCCTTAAAAGTTTCCGTATTCGTGTGCCATCTCTTTGTGTGCGAGATAGGTTTCAACATCTTTATCGCCACGTCCGCTCACGGTAAGCACCACCACGTCGTTGGGCTTAAAGGTCATTTTTTTAAGGGCTGCTACGGCGTGTGCGCTTTCAATGGCGGGTATGATGCCCTCCATGCGTGTGAGCTCGTAGCCTGCATAGATGGCCTCGTTGTCGTTGATGGCCAGCACGTGTGTGCGCCCCTTTAGCGCCAAGTCGGCGTGCATAGGTCCGATGCCTGGATAGTCGAGCCCCGCCGATATGGTGAACGCCTCTTTTATCTGTCCATCATCGGTTTGCATGACCAGTGTTTTTGCGCCATGAATAATGCCCTCGGTGCCACAGTGCATGGTGGCCGCGGTATAGGGCGTGTTGATGCCATGTCCAGCGGCTTCGGCCAGATATATCTGCACGCGTGGGTCGTCAATATAGTGGTATATGGTGCCAGCGGCATTGCTTCCGCCTCCCACACAGGCAATGAGGTAGTCGGGGTAGGGGCGTCCTATCTTTTCTTCCAGTTGCCACTTTAGTTCTTTAGAGATAACGCTTTGCATCTTGGCCACAATGTCGGGGTAGGGGTGTGGCCCCATGGTGCTTCCTACGATATAGAAGGTATCTTGCGGATGGCAGCACCAGTCGCGTATGGCTTCTGAGCAAGCATCGCTCAGTGTCATGTTTCCTGTTGTTACGGGGTGCACTGTTGCGCCCAGCATTTTCATGCGTTCAACGTTGGTGTGCTGGCGTTCAACATCGGTTTTTCCCATAAATATCTCGCATTGCATATTCATCAGTGCGCATACGGTAGCTGTGGCCACGCCGTGCTGTCCTGCTCCTGTTTCGGCTATGATGCGAGTTTTTCCCATGCGTTTAGCCATTAGTATCTGGCCTATAGTGTTGTTTATTTTATGTGCGCCAGTGTGGTTTAGGTCTTCACGCTTCAGGTATAGCTGGCACCCATATTTTTCGCTCATGCGCTTAGCATAGTATAGGGGTGAAGGTCGGCCCACATAGTCTTTCAGCAAGGCATAATATTCGTCTTGAAAGGCTTTGCTCTCAATGATGGGTAGGTAGGCTTCTTGCAGGTCGGTTACACATTTATATAATATTTCAGGCACGTAGGCGCCCCCGAATTTTCCAAAAAAGCCATTCTCGTCAACGGCATATTTCTTTGTAGCCATATTATTATTTCTTGTGGTGTATGTTTGTGTTTATGTTTCTTTTTATGTGTTCAGCCTTGTTGTGGGCTGTAGGGGGGCGGGGTGCTACTGGCTTAATGCTTGCTCAAGTTTTGTTAGCGCTTGGTCAGGGTCGCCCATTTCGTTTAGCAGTGTAACAAACTTGCTGCCTATGATGGCGCCCGCTGCGTTTGCCTGTGCGCTTTGCAGAGTTTGTTTGTTGCTGATGCCAAAACCTATCATGCGTAGGTTGCGTAGGTTCATGGCGTTGATGCGGCTGAAGTATTCGAGCTTGGCATCGCCAAAACTGCTTTGTGCGCCTGTGATGCTGGCGCTGCTCACCATGTAGATGAAGCCATCGGTGTGCTCGTCGATGAAGCGTATGCGCTCTTCGCTGGTTTCGGGTGTGATCATCATGATGATGCGCAGGTCGTAGCGGTCGGCCACAGGCTTTACCACTTCAAGATAGTCGGCGAAGGGTAGATCGGGGATGATGGCTCCCGATACGCCCACCTCGACACAGCGTTGGCAAAAGGCTTCGATGCCGAAGTGCATGATAACATTTAAGTATCCCATCAGCACCAGCGGTATATGTACCTCGTTTTTAATGCTTTGCAGCTGGTTGAACAGGTGGCTTAGTGTCATTCCGTTTTTCAGTGCCACGGTGCCCGCACTTTGTATTACGGGACCATCGGCCAGAGGGTCGCTAAAAGGAATTCCCACTTCAATCATATCAATGCCGTGTGCTTGCATGGCCTTTATCACGCTGGCCGTGCCCTCAAGTGTGGGGCATCCGGCACAAAAGTATAGCGAGAGCAGTTTGCGGTCGCCACGTTCAGAAAATAGTTTGTTTATCTTGTTCATGTTGTTTTTTTTAGTTGACGAGTTTTTGCTTAGGCAAGTATTAAACTTGCGAAACTTTTCTTATTTTTTCGATAAATGTGTGCAGCTTCTCAACATCTTTCATGGCGGGCGATGTTTCGAAGCGCGAGTTGAGGTCGATGCCCACCATGCGTTCATGCTGTATCTGCCGTAGAGCATCGGCATCGTCGGGGCCTATGCCGCCGCTGAGCAAGAAGGGTGTGTGGCCTTTGTAGGCTTGCAGCAGTTGCCAGTTGAAGTGTTGTCCGCTGCCTCCTGCAGTGGGGCATTGTGTATCGAACAAGAACAGGTCGGCCACGCCTTCATAGGTTTTGCATTGTTCAAAGTCGTGTTCTGAAGCAATGCCAAAGGCTTTTATTATTTTTATGTTTGGAGCAATGTCGGGCACAAGTGTTTGCTTTAGGTTTTCAATCATCACCACGCTTTCGTGTCCGTGCAGCTGCACATAGTCGAGCTGGTAGTTGACCACTCGCGACACAATGTTTTGTGGCATATCGTCAACAAACACGCCCACCCTTAGCGGCCCCTGTTTATGTTGTGCTGGAGCTCCTGTTTGCATTGTTGCGAGGCGCTCTTCTGAATAGTCGGGCATGGTGCCCGCCTCTGAATTTATCATGCTAACATAGCGTGTGCTCTTGGGGTAGAAGATGAAGCCTATCATATCAATGCCCAGTGCCGACACGGCTTTTATGTTTTCGGCATCGCGCATGCCGCATACTTTTATTTTCATGTTTTCTTTTTATCGGTTATGTGTTGAATAATGATAAAGTTTTTTCGAACAATTTTTTTGTCAGCAGCCTTTCACAGCTTCGCCTTTCACGACATTGCCTATTGCAGCATTGCCTTTCACAGCATCGATAAACAGCTTTAGGGATTGGCCTGGCTGAGGGGTGGCCATAAACCGTTCGCCCATGAGAAAGCCATTGAAGCCTGCCAGCTGCAAAGCCTTTACTGTTTCGGGCTGTGAGATGCCGCTTTCGCTCACCTTGCAACTGTTTGTTGGCAGCCTGCTTGCCAGCCGAAACGAGTTTTGCACATCGGTAACAAAGGTGCCCAAGTTGCGGTTATTGATGCCGCACATATCGGGTTCCAACTCGGCATATTGGGTTTCGTGCTCGCTGTGCATCTCAAGTAGCACCTCCAGTTGTAGCTCGTGGGCTATGTGTAGTAGCGTTTTACACTGTGCCCTTTTTAGGTCGGCGGCAATGAGCAATACGGCCGACGCTCCACACAGCCGTGCCTGAAATAGCTGATACTCGTCTATCACAAAGTTTTTGTATAGCACGGGTATCTTTACGCCAGCCTCTCTTGCCTGGCGTACAAACTTGTCGTTGCCTCCAAAATACATTTCATCAGTGAGGATGCTGAGGGCTGCGGCGCCGTTTTGCTGATAGGCCAGTGGTATATCGGTGGCTTGTGCTGCCTGATTTATCCAGCCCTTTGATGGTGACTTGCGTTTAAACTCGGCAATGATGCCTACGGGGGCTTTCATTAGTGCCTGACGCATTGAGGGCACATGGGGGTGCTGTTCAATGTGGCGTTCTACCAGCTGGTGAATATCGCGCTCAGGCAGCGCCTCTTTAAACTGCGCTACCTCAATGCGTTTGTGTGCCACTATTTCTTCAAGTATATCTGCCATAACACGTTGTGTGGTTTTGGTGTGTGATGATTTATGAGTTGAGTTCGGCAAACTTTAAGAATGTTTTCCATGCCTTGCCGCTTTCTATCGACTGGCGTGCAATGTCGATACACTCTTCTATTGTTTTTTTGCCTTGCTCATACACCTGTATGCCGAAGGCCGCGTTGGCCAGCACAATGTCTTTTTGTGCGGGCAGCGCCTTGTTTTGCAGCACGTTATCAAATATTTGTGCTGCTTCGTCTTCGGTAGCGCCTGCCACCAGCTCTTCAGGTTGGGCTGTGCGTAGGCCCAGGTCAGAGGGTTTGAAGATGCGTTCATAGGTATTGGTTGTAACCTTAAAGTCGCCCGTAAGCGATATTTCGTCGTAACCATCAATGCTGTTCACAATGCCATAGTCGATGCCTATCTTCTGGTACACGTTATTATACAGCCGCATTTGGTCGAGTGTGGCCACACCCAGCAGTTGGCATTTAGGTTGCGAGGGGTTGACGATGGGGCCTAACAGGTTGAAACAGGTAGGAAACTGTAGTGCTTTGCGTATGGGGCCTACAAACTTCATGGCGCGGGCAAACAGCTGAGCGTGCAGATACACAATGCCACACTCGTTAAGCGAGCGGTTTAGCTTGTCAATATCGCTGGTAAATTTTATGCCGTGGTGCTCGATAACGTTTGAGGCGCCGCTCTTCGAGGTTGAAGCATAGTTGCCATGTTTGGCCACTTTATAGCCCGCACCAGCAATGACAAAGCACGAGGTGGTTGATATGTTGAAGGTGTTTTTACGGTCGCCACCAGTGCCCACCACGTCGATGTATCGGTCGCAGTTGAGCAAGGCTGGCACGCCGCTCTCCAGTATGCCATCTCGAAAGCCCAGCAGTTCGTCGACGGTGATGCCGCGCATTTGCAGCGCTGTAAGCAGCGCTGTTATTTGTTCGTTAGGAAACTGACTGCGTGTGATGCCTAACAAGATGTTTTTTGTTTCTTCACGAGAAAGCTCTTCGTGGTTGAGCATTCGGTTCAATATGTCTTTCATTGTGCTCATATCAGTGGTGTTTTTAATGTTTGTGTTTATGTTATTTTGTTCTGTTGTTAAAGAGGAGAAAGGGTGGAGAGAGAAAATAAAAAATGAGGCCTGTCGTAAGAACGGCAGGCCTCAAGTGTATCTCTTTCTTTAATAATGTGACGCACACAGGGTAAGCTTACTCACGACTTTTTTATCTTGAGCAGGCGCCACCACCACATGTTGTTTGTCATATTGTTCATATTTCTTCTTTATTTTAATCTTTCATCGGCAAAATTACATATTTTCTTTCAATATGCAAACTTTTTTGCAATTATTTTTTCATTTTCTTCTTCTCTCCATGCTTTCACCTTACTATATAGAAACGTGCGCGTCTTTGTGTGGTGGTGCATCGTTTTTTCTACCTCTTGTACACAGTGAACTTTTTATTTGAAAGTGATATTTAGCTGTTTTTTTATTGAAGGTGGCGTTTAGCTGGAGTTCTTTTATTCGAAAGTGATATTTTTTAGCAGCTGGGTGTAGGGCTGAGTGTCTTGACCGCGTTTGACTATTTCGTTGGCCAGACGGGGCACGAGACCACCGTCCTACTTTTTAGATACTCTTTTTGGTCGCTGGAGGACGGGGCGTGAAAAACGTAGGTATACAAAAAAAGCCCACCTTGTGTGGTGGACTTATAATTTTTCTTCTTACCCAATAATCAGCAACACCCTATGGTGGACTGCTGAGCGATAAACGGGGCTCGAACCCGCGACCCCCAACTTGGGAAGCTAGTGCTCTACCAACTGAGCTATTATCGCGTGGTTAATGAGCCGATACCCGGACTCGAACCGGGGACCCACGCATTACGAATGCGTTGCTCTACCAACTGAGCCATATCGGCCTTTGCAATGTGTAGCTTGCTGTTACTTGCCGAATTGCGGTTGCAAAGATAGTGTATTTTTTTTGTTGTGCCAAATGTTAGGCGCATTATTTTCTGCGTTTGTAGGAAATAGGCTTCTCGTGATGTTCTATTTTTCCTTTCCTGTTCTTCTTTTTTTATTTTAGCTGCACACGTTGGTAAGCCACCAATCGGTCGGTACGGCTACCTATGGGCCGATAGTAAACGAAGGCATAATAAGTGTTCTCGGTTTGAAAAAAGTTGCCATCGGCGGGCAGTGTGCGCAGCGCGTCGGGGGTGTGCAGAAGGTAGGTGTACGAGTAGTAGCCTTGTTTTAGTAGCACGTCGGCCGTGTAGGCTTTCAGTTCGGGGTGGTAGGTCATGCGATAGGTGGGCGCGAGGCAACTGTTGGTCCATTGTCCGTGCAGATATACGTCGCCAGGCTGTGGTGGGCAGAGCAGGGTGAAGCGTGTAAGGATATAGTCGGAGGCAATGTCGTTTTCAATGTTATCGCTGTTTCTTATGTAGAAGCTGCCGTTAGCGTCTTCGTCATAAACATAGTTGGGTCGTGGCTCGTCGGGCCACACGCTGGCCGAGAAGTGTGTGCCATCCCATCCCACGGCTTCAATGCCCATGGTGGGGTGTGTGGGGTCGAGCGTTTCAAACTTTCGGTATTCGTTACCAGCGTTGAAGATGAGGTGTGTGTTATGGCTCCATTTCAGCCCATCGGGCATGATAAATTGTGGCGTGGCGTTCCATGCGGCATCATACCAATATCCGTTTTTCAGCACCACGGTTTTTATCTCGCGGCTATGGTCGGTTACCTTGTTACCGTTGTATGATAGCTGCATGGCCACCTGTTGGTGCTGGCGGTTTATATCTTTATCGGTGTTGGTGTAGGCCTCTATGCCCAGGTTCATGGTTTGTTCGCACAGCATGAAGCAGGCGGTTAGTATGCTGTCGCCCGTGTTATCGTCGGTCACCGTTACGCGATAGTTTCCGCTGAGGAAAGGTCGGCAGTGGCGGTTAGGCAACTGAAAATGGTAGTGGGTGTATAGCTGTTTGGTGTTGATACTTTCTTCTACGTCGTCGATGGTGTTGCCCTCGGTAAATCCTTCGCAATATTCGCTGGGCAGCAGATTTTCTGAGGGAGTCCAGTCGGCTTCGCAATGTTCAATGCTGTACACATAGCGATGATACTCGTGTGTGAGGTCGTCGAAGCTGATGTGTATGACCTCGTCACCCGTTAGTGTGATGACGGGCATTGACAGCCAATTGTCGCCAGCCACCACCTGTAGCGATGCAATGTTGGGTTGCAGCAAGCGGTGGTTTTGTGCCACTGCCGTGCCATGTGTTGTGATGGCGAGGCAGGTGGCGGTACAGAGCGAGGCTATGATGTGTTTCATAGGGCGTGTGTGTTAGAAATCGAATTGCAGACGCAGGTTCATCATTCGGCCCGTGAGATAGTTGGGCACGGCATATTGATGATTGGTAACGTCGGTTACCCAATAGTATGAATTTACGTTGTTGATGCCGAAGAGGTTGAGGCAGTCGATGCCCAGCCAAATGTTTTTACAGAACTTTTTGCTGGTTTGCTTCTCGTTGTTTAACACTCGGTAGCTGAGGCCAATGTCGGCACGCTTGTAGGCGGGGGCTCGGAACGAGTTGTTTTCCATTTCTTGGTGGGGTGCCGAGAAGGGCAGGCCATCGGCAAAGGCCAGCTTGAGCGACATTTTCCAGCGGTCGGTATTGGGAAAGTAGTCGGTGAAGAAGAAGTTGATGGCGTACCGTTGGTCGGTGGGCAGCGGTATGCTTTTGCCGTTGAGTTTCATCTGGGTGTTCATGAGCGAGAGGCTTATCCACGAGTCGGTGCCTGGCACAAACTCGCCAAAGAGCTTGAGGTCGATGCCCGCTGCGTGTCCGCTGCAAGTGTTGTCGCCATAATACACCACCTTTACATTGTTTACGCTATAAGGCACAAAGTTGCTTAGCGCCTTATAGTAGGCTTCGGCCGTAAACTTATAGGGGCGCTCTTTTACGTTGAAGCGATAGTCGAGGCCTGCAATGAAGTGCAGCGAGCGCTGGCTTTTTGCTTTTTGGTTCAGGTTAGCGTAGGTTACGTGGTTCAGGGTGGTGGTGTCGCGTATCTCTTTATAGAACGGAGCCTGATAGTAAAGACCTGTGGCCAGGCGCAACGTCATATCTCGGCAGAAGGGGGGCACGATGCCCAGCGATAGGCGCGGGCTGACGATGGTTTCTTTGTTAAAGCTCCAGTGGCTCATGCGCACACCATAGTTTAGGGTGAAGAAGGTGTGCTCGTGTGCGCTGGTAAAGCGGTAGGTGTCTTGCAGATAGGCCTCGGTGCGTGTAGCGTTTAGGGTGTTGTGGGCTTGCATCGAGTAAATCATATACAGGTCTTTACCGGTGTGTGGTATGCTGTATCCGCTCGAGTCGCGCATCTCATATTCGATAGAGTTTTCCTTTATTCGTTCGCTCTTAAAGGTCAGGGCTCCCTCAAAGGTGTGGTGTGCGTTCTTGCTCTTAAACAGTAGCTTGGCGCTGGCCACATTGGCTTTCAGGCGGTTTCGGGCGTGCTGAAAATAGGTGCCCACGCCCAGGTTTTCGCTGGTTTCGGTTTGCGTCAGCCAGTATTGTCCTTGCAGGTCGTAGGTTTCTTGCTCTTTCGTGTGAAAGGCCGACCCTATGAGCGAGAGCGATGTGTTTTCAGAAAAATGGCGTGTGATGTTTACCGAGCCAAAGAAGGTGCGAAACACATCTTTCTCTTGGCCATCAAAGTAAACTTTAAACGACTTTACGTTCTCCATTGTTCCGAAGCTGGTTTCGCGGTCAGAGGGCACAAAGGTGTAGTGGTTATCTGATATGTTGCCCATGAAGGAAAGGCTCCAGCGCTTGTTGGGTTCATAGGTAAGGTAGGTTTGATAATCGACAAAGCGAGGGCGATACTCGCCTGTGGTTTGTAGCGACCCCAACATATATTGGTTGGTTTTATAGCGCAAACCGTTGCTCCACGAGAAGTGCTTGTTGCTTACGCCCACAAAGGCGCTGGCCCCCAGCAACGACATTGAAGCCGATGCCTCGAAGCGTTTTGGTCTACGATAAGTAATGTCGAGAGCCGACGACATCTTGTCGCCATATTTGGCTTCGTAGCCACCTGTTGAAAAGCCTATCTTGTCTACCATGTCGGCATTGATAACCGAGAGGCCTTCTTGCTGGCCACTTCGCACCAAGAAGGGTCGATACACTTCTACATTGTTTATGTAAACGCTGTTTTCATCAAACGAGCCGCCGCGCACGTTATATTGCGACGACAGTTCGCTGTGTGTAGAAACGCCTGCCTGGCTCTGTATTAGCTCTTCAACGGCGTTGCCCGTGGTTGAAGGCATGCTCTTGGTTTGCTCTTTCTTTATCTCCTGTGTTTGGCCTGTTTGCCTACGCATCTCGGTGATGGTAACCTCTGACAGGGTGTTGTCGCTGTGCAGCACCACCTGCAATGTTTGCTTGCCTCGGGGGCGGCGCAGCACGCGGGTTTTTGTTTTATAGCCCACCATTGAGAAGCGCACTACCACCGAGTCGGCCGATTGCAGCTGCAACGTGAATTCGCCCTTCAGCGAGGTCATGGCTATCTTGCCTTGTTGCACACAGGCCACAGTGGCAAACTCCATGGGGTTCGACTGCTCGTCCATCACCTTGCCTTGCAGCGTAAAGGTTTGGGCTTGTATGCTGATACAAGCCAACAGGGTTATGTAGAAGATAAAGAATAATCGTTTCATACGTTTAATAACGTGAAATGTTGCCGATTATTGCCCTTTGGTGAGGGCCTTTAATGGTTTTTAGCCTGGGGTTGGCCTGTGGAAGCCTGTATAGGCCTTTTCTAAGCCTTTCTAAGCCGAGGGCGACTGTGCGACCCGCAAAGCTATAGGATTTTTCACTTTTCCCTTTTCACTTTTCCCTTAACACTCGTGAAAAGGTCGCGGCGAGGAAATTTGTTGCCATATTTTTTGCGCAGCTGTTTAAACAGGCGCATGGTATCGTTTGAAAAGTCGTGCCCCTTCCAGGTGCTGGTGTTGGTAATGAACACCCAGCACTCGCCATCGGCATATTTCAGCACCAGGGCGCTGGTGCCTCCCAGCGATCCTGTGCGCACCCATGGCCCAGCGGTGGGCGTATAGTTCCAGCCCAGCGAGTAGGCATGATTGGGCATAGGCTGTGTCATGGTCTTTACGCTTTTAGCGCTAAGAATGTCGGGTTTGCCAGGGTAGTTGTCAATGGCTGCCACCAGTCGGCTCAGTTCAGCCGCCGAAGCACACCATGCTCCAGCCCCCTTAAGGCGCGGAATGTCGTTTTCGCCATAACATTTTTGCACCATTCGTCCGCTGTTGTTATATTCGTACACGGGCACCGACCCCTGGTGCATATAATATTTCACCTCGTTAGGTCGGCGGTCTTTATAATAGTTGCCCGCAATATGAAAGTCGAAACAGCCAGCAGGCTGCAGCACGTGTTTTTGCATGTAGGCATCGTAGGTCAAGCCTGTGCGCTTTTCGATAATCATTGAAAGCAGCGTGAAGCCCAGGTTCGAGTAGCAGCGTGCTGTGCCAGGCGTGAAGCCCAGGTGGCGTTTTAGCAAGATGCCGAGCAACGTGTGGTTATCGGGTGGGGTGGTGAGGTGGTTCTGCATCATAATATAACGTGTTGAGAACATGGGGTCGCCAGCATAATTGGTGAAGCCTGCCGAGTGGCGCAGCAGTTGCTCAACAGTAATATCAAAGTAGCGTTTATCTTTAATAACCTTTGTATAGGTGGTATCGTTCAATATGCCTTGTGGCCCGAACACGCGGTCAGAGAGGTGCAGTCGCCCCTCTTCTTGCAGTTTCATGATGCCCACCGCTGTTATCAGTTTCGACACCGATGCTATGCGCATGATGTGCGAGGGTTGCATTTCTATCTCGCGTTCCATGTCGGCCCATCCATAGCCGCGCGCATACAGCAGCGAGTCGTTGCGCGACACGGCCAGCTGTGCTCCGTTTATCTCCCAACGTTTCATGTATCGCTGCATAATCGAGTCGAGGTCGTGCAGTTCGGGTGTCATGGTGATGGCGTTGGTAAGCGAGTCGTTCAAATGAAAGGGTGCCACCTGGGTGCTATCGTTTTGTGTGGGGGCGCAGCTGCACGAGCAGCAACGCACGAGCGATATGATGGCTATGATGATAATGATGATGGCTGTGAGCAGGCGTAAGCGCAATTTATTATAATGTTTCATTTGTTGCTTTTTGTGTGATGTTTTTTAAAAAATGCATGCAAAGATAGAAAAAAAATATCACATGGGCAATTATCCGTGCCCTGTTCTCCAGCAACCAAAATATTTTCTAAACCCTATACTTGCTGGGTGGTGGAGGTTGTGGGCTGGGTGTTGGAGGACGGGGCGCGGAGACCACCTTCCTACTTTGATAATTGCTCGTAAAACTTTTCTTAATGACAAGATGACAATGTTGTTTATGAGCCCCTCGTCCTACTTTGTTACAATAATAATAACAGTTACAATAACAATAATAGTTAGAATAATAATAACAGTTACAATAACAATAACAGTTACAATAACAATTACAAAAAAAAGGACAACATAAACAACATTGCTTGCATACATATAATAACTGTATCAGAAATGTTGTTTCTGTTGTCCTCTTCTTGTTCAGCGTTGTCGTGTCTTTTTCTAAAACACAACCTCATCTTAAGCACAAGCTCGTTATCTCAACACAACTCTCGTTATGCTTGAAAAGGGCCGAGTGGGGGATTACGGAAAAATTTTGAAAGCGTAGCCCTGATCTTTTAGCCACTGTAGCGCTTGGGGCAGAGCAAAGTGCAGCTTGTCGATGCTTTTTAGCGAGTCGTGAAAGGTGATGATTGACCCGTTGCGAGCATATCGTTTCACATTGTTTACCACATCGTCGGCGGTCATCCATTTTGAATAGTCGCGCGTAACGAGGTCCCACATCACGATACGATATTTCTTTTTCAGCCACCAATATTCGGTCATACGCATCCAGCCATGGGGTGGCCGAAAATAATGGGCCTTTATTAGCTTGTTGGCCTCTTCAGTATCGTCAATATAGGTCATCACCTGGTGCTTTAGGGCACCCAAGTGATGAAATGTGTGGTTGCCCACCTGGTGGCCAGCATCCACAATCTGTTGGTACAGTTCGGGGTAGCGGCGCACGTTATCGCCCACCATGAAGAAGGTAGCCTTGGCATCAAACTGCTTCAGTGTTTCAAGGATGAACGGCGTGGCCTCAGGAATGGGCCCATCGTCGAAGGTCAGATACACGGCCTTCTCGGTGGGGTCCATTCGCCAGGCTGCATCAGGATACAGCCATCTTAGCCATTTGGCGGGTTGTTCTATAAACATATTTGTGTTATGTTCTTTTCTTTACAGCTTATTCTTGTGCGTTCTCAAAGGGCGTGCCGCCTTTGCTGAGGTAAAGCTTGTACAGTGTTTGACAGTCGTTCAGCACCTTGTCGGCAGCCTTTTGGTCGATGATGGCCATCACGTCGGCAGTGTTTTGCATCATCAAGATGTTGCGCAGCACATCGTTTTGCGACATGAGGAAGCGGTCTTTCGACAGCGACAGATACCAGCAAGCATACTGCTTATTGTTTAGCAGCACGGCGCGAGCTATCTTCATGGCCTTATCTTTCATGCCCAGCAGCGCATAGGCACGTGCCAGGTCGGTGGCGCCCGATATGTAGGTGTAGGGCACGTTGTAAGCGGGCAGCACCTTTTCTGACAGCTGCACCACGTTCTTAGCCTTCTCAAGCTGTCCTTCAGCAATGAGCTGCAGGGCGAGGTCGTTCAGCAGGTGGCGGTGTGTGTAGCACATGCGCATCACGGTCTCGTCAAGATACAGTCCGGGTTTCTCCAGTCCGCCCCATTTGTAGCGGTGCATTACGCTTTGATAGGTTTTCTCGGTGTCAAACTTGCGCGCACCAGCGGCCGATGTGGTGAAGGGTGTGATGCGGTTTGCCAAGCCTTCGCGCACAAAGTTGTTGCCCAGGTTCAGATAATTGCCTTCGCCCACGGTGGTAGCCACGTATACGGGTCGGGTCCAGTTGCACTGTGCAATAATTTCAAGCATCATCAGCTCGCCTTTATACAGGGCCGTCTTTCCTGCCAGCGAGATAACCATGTGGTCGGGTATGCTGTCGCAAGCCATCATCATGCCACTCTTCTTTACGGCCTCTTTATCAATCTTGAGATAGATGGTGTCGGTAGGAATAACGTGCATGTCTTCATCTTTTGAGCGCACCCAGTATTTCATGATGTTGTGCAGCTCGAAGGGCTCGTCGCCAAACTGCTTCTTAGCCTCTTCAGGATAATGTTTGAAGAAGTCGAGCACCTGTGCCTTGATGGCGGGGTTTACGCGCACATATTCGTTGGTGCCCGAACAGTAGTCGAGACGGGGCCAGCTGATAGGCAGTGCGGGCGAGTTGTAAGCAGGGCGCTTCATCTGGTCAATATACCAGTCGGTGTTTACATAGCTCAGGTTGCACACACGGGCATCGGTGCGCACACCCTCTACCTCCTGGTTGTACCACAACGGGAAGGTGTCGTTGTCGCCATTGGTAAAGATGATGGGGTTGCCCTTCTCTTGCAAGGTCATGAGATAGTTTTGACCATAGTCGCGACAGGTGTAACGGTTGCTGCGGTCGTGGTCGTCCCATGTTTGCGAAGCCATCTGTATGGGCACCAGCACGCACACAGCACCCACAATGGCGGCTGTGGCCGTGGCGTTTTGCTTCAGGCGCTTATTGATAAGGTCGAACAAGGCGGCCACACCCATACCACACCAAATGGCAAACGCATAGAACGAGCCAGCATAAGCATAGTCGCGTTCGCGGGGCTGCATAGGTGTTTGGTTTAGGTAGATAACGATGGCCAAACCTGTCATGAAGAACAAGAAGAACACCACCCAGAACTGGCGTATGCCGCGGCGTCCGCGCCATGCTTGCCAGAACAGGCCTATGAGGCCCAGTATCAAGGGCAAGCCGTAGAACACGTTATGACCCTTGTTGTTCTTCAAGTCGTCGGGCAGCTTGCTTTGGTCGCCATACATCAGGTTGTCGATGAACGAGATGCCAGTAATCCAGTTGCCATGCTCCAGTTCGCCATTGCCTTGAATATCGTTTTGGCGTCCGCAGAAGTTCCACATAAAGTAGCGCCAGTACATAAAGTTGCACTGATACGACAGGAAGAAGCGAATGTTGTCCCACTGTGAAGGCATCTTCACCATGACGGGTTCGCCACAACGGTCGTAGGGCACCTCATAGCCGCTCACGCCTCCCAGCCAACTTTCGTAAGCCTTGGCATGGTCAGAGCTATACATACGTGGGAACACCATGTTTTGTGCATACTGCAGCTTGTCCTTGGTGCTCACTACAAAGTAAGAGTCTTTCTCATCTTTTGATGCCTTTTCTTTGCGCTGATAGATAGGTGCGCCCTTTGTGCGGCTGGGTATGCACATGTTGCCATCAACATCGAAGGCTATTTGTGAGGTGTACGCCTGTCCGTAAGCCAAGGGGCGGTCGCCATACTGGTCGCGGCTGAGGTATGAGCCCAGCGTGAAGATATCTTCGGGCGAGTTTTGATCCATTGGTGGGTTGGCCGTTGAACGAATAACAATTACAGCATAGGTAGAATAGCCAATCATCAGCATCAACAAGCACAGCAAGGTGGTGTTTTTGATGCGAGCCGAAATCCAGGGCACCAGTTTGTTTTCAATCTTTTTCTTATAGTTCAGCACAAACCACAGTGCCACGAGCACAACAACGCCAATGATAACGGCTTGCCATCCCCATCCGTAGAACGGAATACCGAGCATGCCGATAGAGAGGATGAACGCGATGTTTTGACGCAGCTGGCTGCGGTTGGTAAAGGTTTCGTAAATGGCCCATATAACGATGCCCACCAGCAAGAAAATATACACTATCTCGCCCGTGTTGAAGGGGCAGTGCAAGGTGTTTACAAAGAACAGTTCAAACCATCCGCCCACGGTAATGATGCCTGGCACCACGCCATACAGCACAGCGGCCACGATGACGAACGACACTGTCAGCGCTATGAGCGAGCCTTTAAGCTCGATGTTGGGGAAACGGCGGTAGCAGTAAACCAGCACAATGGCGGGTATGCAGAGCAGGTTCAGCAGGTGAACGCCGATAGACAAGCCCGTCATATAGGCTATGAGCACCAGCCAGCGGTCGGCATGTGGCTCGTCGGCATGGTCTTCCCATTTCAAGATGAGCCAAAACACGATAGCGGTGAAGGCCGACGAGTAGGCATAAACCTCGCCCTCAACGGCCGAGAACCAAAACGTATCGCTGAAGGTATAGATAAGTGCGCCCACCAGGCCCGAAGCCTCAATAGCAATGAGCTTGGCAGTGGTAAGGCTGCTCCAGTCTTTAACAATCAGTTTGCGGGTGAGGTGTGTGATGCTCCAGAACAGGAACAAGATGGTTGTGGCACTGAGCAGTGCGCTCATTGTGTTTACCATACGTGCCACCTGTGAAGGGTCGCTTGCAAACTGCGAGAACAGGTTGGCGGTGAGCATGAAGAAGGGTGCCCCAGGTGGGTGTCCTACTTCCAGTTTGTAACCTGTTGTGATAAACTCTGGACAGTCCCAAAAGCTCGCTGTCGGCTCAATGGTCGAGCAGTAAACGAAAGCGGCGATGAGAAACGTAAGCCATCCAATGACGTTGTCCACTAACTTGTACTGTTTCATTAATCTTTTTAACTAAATATGATATGAATGTTTTTTATATTATCAAATGTTCTTGTTAAACCGCAAAGGTAGCGCAAATATTCTTGTTAAACCGCAAAGGTAGCGCAAATCGTGCGCAATACAAAATTAATTAGTATTTTTTAAGCCGCACCCGTGGTTAAAGATGTTCTTTTGTGAGGGTGAGCCCTCGGTTTACAAAGGCCACTTGTTTGGTGTGAGCCCGTACGGCCTCTATGTCGTGGCTTACAATAACGATGGCACACTCGTTGTTCAGCTCGTGCAGCACCGCATACATGTCGCGCTGAAAGTGTCGGTCCATATACGTGTTAGGCTCGTCAAGCACCAATATGTCGGGCTTGGCCACGATGGCGCGCGCCAGCAATACGCGTTGCAGCTGCCCTCCGCTTAGCGCTGCTATGTGCCTGTGGGCCAGTGTTGTGAGGTCAAGGCGCTGCAGTGTTTCGTCAACCATTGTGTGGTGCTGTTTGGTGTAGGGCTGTAGCAGGCGCTTTTGGTTGCTCAGTCCGCTCAGCACCACCTCGCGCACCGAGATAGGAAACTGCCTGTCAATGTGCGAATATTGTGGCAGATAGCCTATGGCAATGTGGCGGGTGGGATTGCCGTTATGATAGTAGGTCACCACGCCTTCGTCGGGTTGCTTCAGCCCCAGCATCAGTCGCACTAATGTGGTCTTGCCACCACCATTAGGGCCCACGATGCCCCAAAAGTCGGTCTTTGCTACCGTCATCGACACATCGGTTAGCACCCGTTTGCCATCGTATGATGCTGCCACGTGCGACAGGGTGAGCAACAGGTTGTTTTTTGTTATGCTTGTGGTCATGGTTTTTATTTTCTTTTCAGTATCAACTGTTTTTCTTAGTATCAACTGCTTATTTCAGTTTTAGTGCTATGTGCTTCATTTCCTTATCCCAATGATAGCCCAAAGGGTTGATAACCACCTGCTTGCAGTTTAGCTCGTGCAGCACCGCCTTGATGTTGGCGTTGGCAAACTCGCGTTGCACAAAGAAGGTGCTCACGCCTTGTGCGCGGGCAGCATCGGTCACACGTTGCAGGTCGGCAGCACTGGGCTCGTGGCTTTCTTCTTCAAGCGCTATTTGCTTTAGGCCATATTGGTGTGCATAATAGGTAAGCACAGGGTGGTAAATCAAGAAGGCGCGTGCTTGCTTCTTGTTCAGTTGCTGGCGAATGGTGGTGTCTACACTGTCGATGGTAGCCAGCAGCGTGTTCAGGTTCTGTCTGAACAGGGCACTGTCGGCCGTGTTAACCTGGCACAACGCCTTAAAAATGTTTCGCGCCATAAGCCGAGCGTTTTTTGTGCTCATCCAGGTGTGAGGGTCAGCATGGCCGTGGGGTGTTGACAAGGGTTCAATGCCCTCAGAAGCGTTGATAAACAAGCAGTGTGGCGCATTGTCTTGCAAGCGTTTGGTCCATGTGCGTTCAAACCCTATCTCGCCCACCTTTATATATAGGCTGCTATGTGCGAGCGCTGCCATTTGTTGTGCCGAGGGCTCGTAGGTTTCAGGGCTTCCGCCTTGTGGCACCATGGTTACCACCTTGAAGCGGTCGGCAGCTATCTGTTCGGTAAAGTAGCGCAGGGGCTCAATGGTTACCGTGATGGTGGGCGTGTCGTAACTGCTTTTTTCGGTACAGCCCGACAGCAGCATTATGCTCACCCATATTGTTAGGGCACAAACAATGTAGCCTTTATGCATCAGTCTTTGTCTTGCTCGTTTTATCTCCCAATATCTTTCAAACATTCCCCAAAAAGTACTTATCGTTATATAATTATAAAATACCTATCTCTTCTCTTTTACTCTCTTCTTTCTTTCCTTCTCTCACCCTCTCATATTCATTCTCTCACATCCTCTCTCACATCAGATAATCAGTTCAGCGCCATAGGCCAATAGCCAGTAGCGTATAAACTTGCCCAGTGTGATGCTGAGCACCGAGATGTAAGGGTTAGCACGCATCAAGCCCAGTAACACCGTGATGGCGCTGCCCAGCAGGGGCACGAAGGCAAAGAAGCCCATCCAGGCACCATGGCCATGCATGAAGCGTTTGGCGCGTTCCAGCTGTTCGGGTTTTACATGCAGGTAGTGTTCAATCCAGTCGAGCCTACCCAAACTGCCAATAACATAATTGAACATGCCGCCCGCCACATTGCCCACGGTGGCATAGGCTACCAGCTGCCATGTGTCGAGCCCCGTAGCCATTAGCGCCAACATTACTGCCTCGCTGCTAAACGGAAACACGCTACCGGCTAAAAACGCCGACAGCAGCATGCCCCAATAGCCCCAATCAATAAGAAATGATGTAAATGCATCCATATAAACACGTGTGCGTTAAAACAGCCATAGGTTACAGGCCGTGATGCCGACAACCGATATCAGCAGCACAATAAAAATAATGTTAGTGATGCGTGTGTGTGTGAGCGAGATAAAGTGGGCTATCATTGGCGAGGCACACACCAGCAGCATGCTCAGCAAAAAGTTGGTGTGCTGAGGCTGCAACACAATAAAGGCCATGATGCAAAGGCTGAAGGTGGTAAACACCTCAAACAGCATGCGTATGCGTATCTTGTCTTTATAGCTGTTGCGATGAAAATGTATGATGCCAATAATGTCGACCAAGGCAATGAACGCAAGGCTGACCATTTGCGATAGCTGTAAGATGCTAAAGTCGGCCAGCGGTGCCAGCTGCCACAGCTGGGTAAAATGGTTCAAAAACAGGTCGGTTTCGCCCACGTATAGATAATAGCCTCCCACGCACCAGTAGGGCATTAGTAGACCTATGATTGATGCGCTCAGCGTGCGCACATTGCCCGCCATGATATTGGTGCGAAGCAATATCCAGGTTATGGGCACAAAGTAAAGCACCTGTACGAAGAACAGGCTGGCAGCACCCAGCATAGTATAGGCATAGAAAACGGTGCCAGCCGCTCGTTTGTCTTGGTAGCAACGAAAGAACAGTAGCAAAAAGCCAATAAACAGCAGCTGCACCATGCCGTAGGGCACTGATACCAGCAGAAAATGGGCCATGACCGCCAGCATGAGGTATGAACACGACACCATGCGGCTGTATATGCGTATCAAGGCATTGGTGTTGTTTAGCTCCAGCATCATATAGGTCGACACAATAAGAATGGCAAACTGTGCCCACAGGTGCTGTGTGATAAAGCCGCTTATCAAGCATACCAGTACGGCATATATGGCTGTTACGGGCAGCGCCAAGCGGCTGTCGGCTATCTTGTTTTGAATTCGTTTTACTGACATGGATCTTTTGTTCGTTGACAAGATTTTTGCTCGGGGCAAGCGGCAAGCCGAGCGAACGGGCCACTTGCTTTGCGGGTGCAGTGTGCTTACTTGTTAACCCGTATGTTTGCTTGTCGGCGGCTGATTAATCTTCTAAATCGAAACCAATATCTCGGCGGAAGTATTTGTCGGTAAACGTAATCTTCTGTGCTTCTTTAAACGACTTGCCGAGCGCCTCTTCCTTGTTCTTTCCATACGAGCTTACAGCAATAACGCGGCCGCCATTGGTTACCACCTGGCCATCGGTCAGCGCTGTGCCGGCATGAAACACTATCGAGCCTTCAACCTTGTCAAGACCCGTGATGGGGTAGCCCTTCTTATAGCTTTGCGGATAGCCACCGCTCACCAGCATTACACATACGGCAGCGCGAGGGTCGAAGGTTACGGGGCACTGGTCAAGGGTGCCGTTGGCCACCGCTTCAAACAGATCGATGATGTCGGTGTCGAGGCGCAACATTACCGTCTCGGTTTCAGGGTCGCCCATACGGCAGTTATACTCAATCACCATGGGCTCGCCCTCAACATTGATAAGGCCGAAGAAGATAAAGCCCTTATAGTCGATACCCTCGGCAGCCAGCCCCTCAACCGTGGGGCGAATAATGCGGTCGTCAACCTTCTGCATCCACTCTTTCGTGGCAAAGGGCACAGGGCTCACGCTGCCCATGCCGCCTGTGTTCAGGCCCGTGTCGTGCTCGCCAATGCGCTTATAGTCTTTGGCTTCAGGCAATATTTGGTAGTGCTTGCCATCGGTAAGCACAAATACCGAGCACTCGATGCCGCTCAAAAACTCTTCTATCACCACGCTGGCCGATGCATTGCCAAACATGCCGCCCAGCATCTCTTTCAGCTCCTTCTTAGCCTCTTCCAGTGTGGGCAAAATAAGCACACCCTTGCCAGCACACAGGCCGTCGGCCTTCAGCACGTAGGGGGCTTTCAATGTTTCAAGAAAGGCCAATCCCTCGTTCAGCGTTTCGCCAGTGAAAGTGTGGTAGCGTGCGGTAGGAATGTTGTGGCGCTGCATAAAGCTCTTGGCAAAGTCTTTCGAGCCCTCCAGCACTGCGCCCTGCTTAGAGGGGCCAATGACAGGAATGTTTGCTGTGCGCGCATCGTTCTTAAAGTCGTCGTAGATGCCCTTTACCAGTGGGTCTTCAGGGCCCACTACTACCATGTCGATGCCCTTTTCAACCGTGAATTGCTTCAAGGCTTCAAAGTCGTCGGCCTTAATGGCTACGTTCTCGCCACAGGCGGCGGTGCCTGCGTTGCCAGGGGCAATAAACAGTTTTTCTACTTTTTCGCTCTGAGCGATTTTCCAAGCCAAGGCGTGCTCACGGCCTCCGCTTCCCAATAACAGCACTTTCATTGTAAATATATTTCTCTATAGTGTTATATAATCGTGATGAAAAAAAACTTATGTGCAAAGTTACAATAAAATATTGAAAACCTGTCTTCTTTAGTATTAAATAACTCAAGTATGAAGAATAAGATAAAAGGCTACGTAGCCAGAAGTAGTTTCTTGACAACGTAGCCTTTATCATGTTCAATTCTTTTTCATAGTGAAGAAGAGTGGGGGTGGGAGCAATGTAGAGCGCCCGCTCTACTTATCCCAAATATTTCATCAATATCTTTGCGTTGCCGCTGTCGCGCAGCTTAGCGATGCTCTTCTCTCTGATTTGGCGCACACGCTCGCGAGTAAGCCCCAGCTGGTCGCCAATCTCTTCCAAGCCCTTCTCGTGGCAGCCTATGCCGAAGCACTCGCGAATGATGGTAATCTCGCGGTCTTTCAGCACCTTGTTCAGCACCGAGTTCAGCTCAAGAGCCATCGACTCGTGGTCAACCTGTTTGTCGGTGCGCGTGTCTTCACCGCTAGGCATCACGTCGAGCATACAGTTGTCTTCGCCATCCTGGAAGGGGGCATCAATGCTCACGTGGTGGCCATCGGCCATCAAGCTTTGGCCTATCTTTTCTTCGTCAATCTTGGTAGCATCGGCCAACTCTGATACCGAGGGGTGGCGCTGGTTTTCTTGCTCAAACTTGTTAATCTCATGATTAATCTTGTTCAGCGAGCCTACCTGGTTCAAGGGCAAGCGCACAATGCGGCTCTGCTCAGCAATGGCCTGTAAAATGCTCTGACGTATCCACCATACGGCATATGATATAAACTTAAAGCCGCGTGTCTCGTCAAACTTCTGCGCAGCCTTTATCAAACCTATGTTGCCTTCGTCGATAAGGTCGGTCAAGGTGAGACCTTGGTGCTGGTATTGCTTGGCTACCGACACCACGAAACGCAAGTTGGCAGTGACGAGCTTGTCCTTGGCACGTTCACCCTCAGGGCCACCCTTCTTGATCTTTTGTGCCAGTTCTATTTCCTCGTCAATGGAGATAAGCGGTGCACGTCCGATTTCTACAAGATATTTATCTAATGCTTCACTCGAACGGTTCGTAATACTCTTCTGAATTTTTAATTGTCTCATCTTTAATACCTTATTCTTTCTATCTGCTTGGTTTTCAATGTGTTTTATTCAAAGTCTCGCATGTCTTTCGCATGCTATAGTAAACCCATAGGCCGAGATGATAAGATTGCATTTGTTCTCCTCCAGCATTACTCAAGATGATAAAGGCAAACCTCCTTGTTTACTTGTCACCCGTCTACTTGTTAACTAAATTGTTGGGAAATTATCCTAAAACCTTGCAAAGGTACAAAAAATATTTTATATAAGTGAGGTTTTGAGGGTAAAATATGTTGTTAAAGATACTTAAAGTGGAGGAAAAGAGGCAAAAACAATATTCTCGTTTGGTATACATCTGCTGTTTGCCAATGTTTCAAAATGACAATAAAAACAATTAATAAACAACAAAAACGACGTTGTACATTTGCTAAATTGTATCTTTATTTTTATCTTTGTAACCATGATAACAACGCTCATTATTCTTACCCTTTCGGCAGTGTTCTTTGCTATGGGCAAAGTGCGCTCCGACCTCGTGGCCCTATGCGCCCTCGTAGCCCTTCTGCTCACCGGCATTCTTACGCCGCAAGAAGCCCTGTCGGGGTTCTCTAATTCGGTGGTCATTATGATGGTGGGCCTGTTTGTGGTGGGAGGTGCCATTGTGCAAACAGGCCTGGCCAAGAAAGCATCGGGCAAGCTGATGACGCTGGCTGGCGATAGCGAACTGGGCCTTTTCCTTTTGCTTATGGTGGTAACTGCCGTTATTGGTGCTTTTGTAAGCAATACGGGCACCGTGGCCTTGATGATGCCTATTGTGGTGAGCCTTGCGCAGAAAGCCAAGATGCGTGCCAGCCGCCTGTTAATGCCTCTGGCTTTTGCCAGCAGCATGGGTGGCATGCTTACGCTGATAGGTACGCCTCCCAACCTTGTGATACAAGATGCGCTTACCGAGAATGGCTTTGAGCCGCTGCGCTTCTTTAGCTTCTTGCCTGTGGGCTTGGTGTGCATCACCGTAGGCATTGTGGTGCTGTTGCCGCTGAGCAAGCGCTTTCTTAATGGCAACAAGCAGCGACAGGGTGGCGACAGCCGTGCTCGCGGAAAGTCGCTCGACGACCTGATGGACGAGTATCGGCTTACCGACAATCTTGCTGCCTTTACGGTAGGGGCACAGTCGGTGGCCAATAATAAGACGCTGGCCGAGCTCGATATTCATCACCGCTACGGCCTCACGGTGCTTGAGGTGCGCCGCATAAAGAACGCTCATGCCTCGCTTATGAAAGAGGTGGTGCAGCGCCTGGCGGGCCCCGACACTAAACTGCTTGAGGGCGATATTGTTTATGTGAGTGGCGACAGTGCTCAGGCCACGCGTTTTGCCTCAGATATGGGGCTGGTGAAGGCTACTGAAGAGCTGGCGTTTTATGATATAGGCATTGCCGAAGTGGTGCTGATGCACAACTCGCGCCTGTGTGGTAAGACGCTGAAAGAGGCTGGCTTACGCCGTATGTATAATGTGAATGTGCTGGGTGTGCGCCGTGGCGACAATTATCTCAACGACAATCTTGCCGACCTCAGCTTCCGACAGGGCGACATCTTGCTCATTCAGGGTAAATGGAAAAATATATCGCGCATTGCCGATATGGCCGAAGGCATTGTGGTGATAGGGCAACCGCTGGAAGAGGCTTCGCGCGTAACGCTCGACTATAAGGCGCCTATTGCTGCCTTTATCATGCTGGCTATGATAGGTATGATGGTGTTCGACTTTATTCCTGTGGCTCCCGTTACGGCCGTGATGATTGCTGGCTTGCTGATGGTGATAACGGGCTGCATACGCTCGGTTGAGGCTGCTTATAAAACGATAAACTGGGAGAGCATTGTGCTTATTGCGGCCATGCTGCCCATGTCGGTGGCGCTGGAAAAGACGGGTGCCTCGGCACTGGTGGCACGCTTGTTGGCCGATAATCTGGGGCAGGCCAGCCCTTACGCCTTGTTGGCGGGCATTTATTTCACCACGTCGTTCCTCACCATGTTTATCAGCAATACGGCCACGGCAGTGCTCATGTCGCCCATCGCCATTGCTTCGGCAGCGGCCATAGGCGTTAGCCCATACCCCTTGCTGTTTGCTGTAACGCTGGGCGCCAGCATGTGCTTTGCTTCGCCCTTCTCAACGCCGCCTAACGCCCTGGTAATGCAGGCTGGTGGCTACACGTTTATCGACTATATTAAGGTGGGCTTGCCGCTGCAAATTATCATGGGACTGGTTATGATAGGGGCGCTGCCCTTGCTCTTCCCGTTCTAATGTCAGTAAACGAGCAGACGAGTAGACAAGTAGACAAGCTGCTACCCATACTTATCAATGTTATTATAAAAATTTTGAGTTGTAAAAGCAAACAACTCGTCTACTCGTCCGCTCGGCTTTGCCGCTTGCTTCAGCAAGAACTCGTTAACTATCAGCATGCCAAAGGCATGCAAAACTTAAATAAGTAATGAGTAAGGTAACAATATTAAAGGCACACTTCAACCAATCGTTGCCACTGGCCCTCGCACCCACTATCAAGGCGGGGTTTCCTAGTGCGGCCGACGATTATCTGCACGACAGCCTCGACTTTAACCGCGACCTTATTAAGAACCCTGAGGCCACGTTTTATGGGCGGGTGTCGGGCGACTCGATGATTGAGGCGGGCATCTGCGATAACGATATTGCCGTCATCGACCGCTCGCTGCAGCCCATCGATGGCGACGTTATTGTGGCGTTTGTTAATGGCGAGTTTACCATCAAGTATCTCGACCTCAAGCATAAAGATGAGGGGTATATTGAACTGAGGCCTGCTAACCCTAACTATTCGCCCATACGTATTGATGCCGACGATAACTTTCGGGTGTGGGGCGTGGTGGTTTGGACCATTAAACAGTGGCGGCGATAAGGTGTGTTTTTCTCAACTATGATTGAACAATGAGGTGGTATGCTATTTGCGATTGCGACAACTGTTACGTCAGTTGTGAGCGGGTTTTCCGTCCTGACCTGGAGGGAAAGCCTGTGGTTGTGCTGTCAAACAACGATGGCTGTGTAGTGGCACGAAGCACCGAGGCTAAACAGATGGGTGTGAAGGCGGGCACGCCCTTCTATCAGCTGAAGCAGCTGTTCCCTAACGCGCACATCGAGGCTTTCTCGTCAAACTATGAGCTGTATGGCGAGATGACGGGCCGCGTGATGACCATCATTCGTAACATGGCGCCACAGTGTTTCCGCTATTCTATTGATGAGGCTTTCGCCATTCTTGACGATTTTTCGCCCTCTCAACTGAAGGCGTGGGGCACACAGCTGCACCACCGCGTTATGCAGTGTGTGGGTATGCCTGTAAGCATAGGCATTGCGCCCACAAAAACATTGGCTAAGATGGCATCGCACTTTGCTAAAAAATATGCGGGCTACCAGCATGTGTGTATTATACAAAACGACGAGCAACGACTGAAGGCTGCTCGCCTGTTTCCTATCGACGAGGTGTGGGGCATAGGCCGACGCTATGCTGAGCGGCTGCGCAACATGGGCATTACCACGGCACACGACTTTGCCATGCGCCCCGCCTCGTGGGTGCAAGCCACATTTAAAACGGTGGTGATAGAGCGTATATGGGCCGAACTGAATGGCACCGACTGTATTGCCGATGACCTGCCTACCACGAAGAAGAGCATCTGCACCAGTAGAAGTTTTGAGGGCATGGTGCACGACTTTGAAACGCTGCGCACACATGTGGCCAACTTTGCTGCACGCGGTGCCGAGAAGCTACGCAAACAGCAGTCGGCGGCCAATGTTGTGGGGGTGTTTATCGACTCGAACCACTTTCGCCCCGAGCTCGCACAATACTGGAATATGACTGAGGCCACGTTTCATACGCCCACCTCGTCGACCATGGACATTGTGCAGGGGGCCACGGCGTGTTTGCGCTGCATCTATCGCAACGATATTTGTTATAAACGTGCGGGCGTTATCCTTATGGGTGTGGTGCCCAATACGGCCATTCAGCCCGACCTGTTTACGTTTAATGCTGAGCGCCACGAGCACATAACGCTGCTTGATCATGCTGTAGATAAAATAAATAGGGTGGAGGGTACTGAAACTGTTATTCTCTCGTCGCAACAATATCCTAACGGTAAGAAGTTTGCCGATGCCATCAAGCGCGACTATAAGAGCGCGTGCCCCACAACGCGCTGGACAGATATTATGAAGCTGAAGTAGTGGATACTAATTCATAATTCATAATGCATAATGCGCTGCGCTTAATTCATAATATGTGAGCGGCAAGGCAAACATAGTAGGACGAGGGCCTCCGTGCCCCGTCCTCCAGCACCCCCAAAATATTATCTTAACCCTATACTTACTGGTTGTTGGAGGACGGGGCACGGAGGCCACCGTCCTACTTTTTAGATACTCTTGCTGGTCCTGAAGGACGGGGCACGGAGGCCCTCGTCCTACTTTTTAGATACTCTTGCTGGTCCTGGAGGACGGGGCACGGAGGCCCTCGTCCTACTAATTTTTCCCTTTTCTCTTAAAACGCCAAGCTATAGGATTTTTCACTTTTCACTTTTCATTTTTCCCTTTCATTGTCATCTTGTCATCTTGTCATTAAGAAATGTTTTAAGAGCAATTTTACAATCAATGCTTTTATTTCTTAAGCGAAGGCACTACAAACACGGGCTGCTCGTCGGTGTCGTGATGGTTGCAGTCGTGATGGTCGCAGGCTTCAAGCGAGTCGGTAAGCAGACCCTGCTGATAGGCGTTTAACACTTCTTCTACCTTGCCGTGGCAGCCTCTGATCACGCTGATGCCATGCGCGTTGAGCTTGTTATATGCGCCCATGCCCATATTGCCAGCCAGCATAAGGCTGATGCCCATTTCTTGCATTACAGAAGCGATGTTCGACTTGCAGCCGCAACCTTCGGGCGATGCTAAGCGTTCGCTATTTATCACTTGGTTTTGATTGTCGAGAGTTACTATGGTGTAATAAGCGCAGTGTCCGAAATGGTCGTCTACCATCTCGTCGCGTGTAGGAATTGCTATTTTTTTCATCTCTTATAATAATATAAACATTGCGTTATTGGTTGTTAATGTAATGCAAAGGTAGCCATTTTAATTGGTTATTGGTTTATACAAGAAATGGTGTTTGCATAGTTTAACAATGTTTTGGGGGCTTATGTGTTCTTTATCGCTACTTTTGTATAAGGGCGCTTCTTGTTCAAACTCCTCATAACTTCTGTACGTGCTAAACTTAAAAAATAATCATTAACAAAAAGGAAAAGGGTTAAAATTATGGCTCGCATATTTATAGCAATTTGTTTTAACGATGTGTTTAAACAAGCGCTGGTAGACGTGCAAAACGCGTTGAAGGCAAGGGGTGTGAAGGGCAACTATTGTGCTTATGGCAATCTGCACATGACGCTGGCCTTCATAGGCGAACGCTATGATATGGCTGAGATACAGAGGGCTGTGAGCGAGGTGGCGTTTAGCCCTTTCTTGCTGACACTGGGCACGCTGGGCACGTTTCCTACAAAAGCGGGGGTGATATGGTGTGGGGTAGAGGAGTGCCAGGCTGTTACAATGCTTGCACACCAGCTGCGCGAGCGCCTTTCTGCTCATGGCGTTTCGTATAGTAAGACAGCGTTCTTTCCGCACATCTCGTTGGTTCAGCATCCTACGCCTATCGTAACCGATGTTGATGTGGCTAAAATGTCAATAATGGTAGATAAGATATGTGTAATGAAATCGGAACGTGTTGAGGGCGAGCTGGTTTATTCGGTGTATGACACGTAAATAGGTGTGCCTACATGTGCTAAACACAAGATAGCCGCTTGTTACGATAAAACAATCGGTTTTGTTTTGCTCAATCGGTTTTTTTGTTCTACCTTTGCAAGGAAACCTGTATGACAACGGGGCTAAGAATGAAATAAATAACATCCTTTTATGAAACACATTTTTTTTCTTGCTTTAGGTTTGAGCATGGCTTGTGCAGCAACGGCCCAAACAACAACAACTGGTAATATTCGTTTTAGCAGCATAGAGGGCAACAACTGTATGTCTATACCAAAGGCATTTACTTATAACCACAAACCTCTTCTTACTTTTCGTGATGGCACAGACGAATGGAACAAAGTTTCAAGCAAAATAAATATATATGATGAAAATATTGATCTGGTAAAATCGTTTGATGTTCTTGACGATAAGAAGTTTTATTATACACTATCGTATAATGTTCAAACACGTAGGGTGAAAGATGTAAATAAGACGGTTGATAGTAGGGAGATAGGAACCTATGAAACGCTTGACGAATGGATAGAAGAACAAAAACGTTATGATGCAAATATAAAGAATGCGCTCGTAATAAAAACGCTTGATAATGGCGATAAGATGGTTTCGGTAGATTATTCAAAGGCAGATATGGGTAACAATGAATCAATGTATTATTGTTACTATTATTTCGGCTTGCAATATCCTCGTCGTTACTGGGTATGGTCAAAAGGAACAATGTATCAATATGGTGCCAACTATTCGGTTGACTATACTGAATGGGAAAACACTGGAACTAAGAACGTAGACAAGTCGGTAGCGTTAAGTCATTTGTATCTGTGTAACGTCGATTTGGATAATGATGCTGCTTTTGGTTGTGGTAACCACCTCTTCGATGTGTCGCAAACGCTGTTTAATGCGGATGACGATTTTGAATATATCATCCCAAAATGTGCAATGTCGGCAAATTATCCTGGCGCAAGCATGGGTAGTGTTGATACGAGTGAGGCGTGGTATGGCGACCGTATCGTCACTGAGCAAACCTCTATTGTGCCAGGCTCAAAAAGCAATGTTGTTATGACTGGTTTTCAGGTGGTATCGTCGAATGGCAATGTGGTTAAAGACCTAAACTTTGAAAATGGGTTTGAGGCTGCTATTGCTGATGACGATTATTATGCCGCTGTTATTACAATGGGTGGTAACCGCTATCTTGCTTTTAACGGATGGGTAAACGGAAAGGAGGGCACCATCTTCTTCAAGATAGACAAAGCTTCAACCTCAATCAAACAGCTGAAGATAACAAACGCTACCATGACCCTTAAACCCAACGTTGTAAACAAAAACGCTACTATAAACGTGATGCTGGGCGATGATAATGATAAGGGTTCTGACATTATTGTAACGTCGACAATGGGGGCAAAAATAAAGACCGTCAACGTGCCTGCGGGCCAAACGCAAACCCAACTGTCGGTTAATGCTCCTGCAGGTGTGTATTGTGTGTCGCGTATATTAAATGGTAAGGTAAACGACACGAAAAAGGTGCTGGTGAAATAAACCGATGCGCCCTGCAAGTAGGACGAGGGCCTCTGTGCCCCGTCCTCCAGCACCCAACCTTGTTCTTGTCTATAACGCTTTTAAACCTATGTTACCCATGGATGACTGGAGCACAGAGACCCCGTCCTACTTGGTTAATTCTTGGAAATTCGTGCTCAAGTAAACCGCGCGAAGCGCAAAAATATCATTCTATTTCAAACGAAACAGATGCTGCTTAAGCATATAACTGTTTGATATCACTCTAAGCGGATATTCTTTACTCGCAAAACTTCAATTAATGAGAAATAGAACGGTTAGCTAGTAACTCGTAATAAATATCTTACTTTTGTTTCTTTGTATGTAATAAATTAATTAACTTTGCAACATGGAAGAGAGCCAGATAAAAGATAAACAATAATAAGGCTGAAATAAAAAAAGCCGAAAGCATTGTTAAACGTTATTTGGAGGATTGAATATGTTGAAAATTGACAAAAACAAACTTGCTGGTCTTAAAACTTTTGACGACCACTTGCAAGAGCGATACGGTGATGAAAATAGTGCAGAACGTAAAGAGTTTGAAGCTAAAGCAAAAGCTTGGTACTATGCCGAACTTCTGAAAGAAGAGCGTAAACGCCAAAATGTAACACAGAAAGTGCTGGCTGAAAAGATAGGTAAGAAACGCGAGTACATCTCATCACTCGAGAAGGGGCAAACTGATATGCAACTATCTACTTTTTTACGTATTGCCGATGCGCTTGGCTTACGTTTTTCTTTAGTATTAGGATAAAATTTAGCATTTAAAAGATATAAAGATTGTAAAAAGATGAAGAGAGATGAAATTTGCTACATTATCATTGTAGCTATTATTGGTGTGTCGTTATTATTAGGATTTGCCGAAGAAGTATTTGCTTTAAATCTTGGACCATTTGCTTGGATGGCTCACTGGGTGTCGTCGCCAGTAGCCTTGGCCTTAGGTTTGGCTTTTGCGCTGCTTTTAGGCAAAGCTTTTCCTACGTTTAATAAAACGATGTCGAAGAAACTATTGCAATACTCGGTTATCGGATTAGGCTTCGGCATGAATGTTGACAAGGCCTTGGCATCGGGCAGTGAAGGAATGATGTTTACCGTAGTCAGTGTTTTCGGTACGCTTGCCCTGGGATGGCTCTTCGGACGAAAACTGCTGAAGGTCGATTCGCAAACGAGCTATCTGCTCAGTTCAGGAACAGCCATATGTGGAGGGTCGGCAATAGCAGCCGTAGGCCCCGTCATAAAAGCAAAGGCTGAAAGCATGTCGGTAGCTCTGGGCGTAGTGTTTGTTCTTAACGGCATTGCCTTATTCTTGTTTCCTTCTATCGGCAACGCCTTGGGCATGACCATGAAGCAGTTTGGCATGTGGGCAGCAATAGCCATACACGATACATCTTCTGTGGTAGGAGCAGGTGCTGCATACGACCAAATGCATCCTGAACTTGTAGCAAGTCAGGGCGTAAGCGCCCTTGAGGTAGCCACAACCATCAAGCTTACGCGAGCATTGTGGATCGTGGTATTGGCACTGGTTACGCCCTTCTTCTTTCGTAGCTCACTGGTTAAGTCGGGTGGGGAAGCGAAGCCCTGGTATAGTTGTGTGCCCCGATTTATCATTTGGTTTATCGTAGCCATTATTTTCAATACCTATGTGTTAAGTAACGCCTCGCTCATTGGCGACAGCGCTGCTGCGATAGGGGCCGACTTTAGTGGAGCTGTGAACAAACTGGCCAAGCATCTCATCACGCTTTCGCTCTTCTTTATAGGAGCATCGCTAACCCGAGAAACCTTGCGCAGCGTAGGCATCCGCCCTCTCATCCAAGGCCTACTCTTATGGATAACCATCAGCATCATCAGCCTCGCCTACATCTTTTGGGTGGGGTGATGAGCTGCCCCCTTGTTGTTGAAATATTTTGGCAATCTTGCCATTTTTTATCTTCAACAATTGTTATTCTTTGCACTCATAAATATAATGAAAGAAAATTAGAACGCTATTATGTATCTGGACGAAATGGAAGATTTTATCTGTAAAAAGATGAATATTCTTCAATTCGTAAAATAACTTTTTCCTTTATGAGCCAGTACTTGGCCCAAGTACTGCAGTAATCTGCACCAAGTACTGCAGTAATCTCGGCCAAGTACTGGAGTAATCTCCTGCGAAGTACTGGAGTAATCTCGGCCAAGTACTGCAGTAATTCGGCTCAAGTACAGAAACGATTTGTTTGCTTTCGTTCTTTTATAACAAGCAATACCGTTTGAAATACCACTGGGGTGAGAGTTGTGTAGATTAGGATAATCCTTCATTACTCATCGCATTTGCAATGTCAATCTTCAACTCTTCGTCATAGTTCTCGACTCGTCCGAACCCATTGACATCCGTCAATGGACTCGCAGCGGTGAAATCCAGTCCTGGCACCGCTGCATCTCTCTCAAATACGCCTTCTACAAAGACGGTGCAAGTCGAAGGCAGAACATCAAGCAATGCTTGAATGTTATGCTGAGACGTAGCCCGCCTTATCAAAAGGCACAAGACGAATGAAGCTGCTGGACTCCAACGAAATCCAGCAGCTTCGCGATGTTTGTATATTTGAGGTGAATGGGATTGAGGTGTATATGTAGAGTAGCGAATTTGGCTAAAATGGTCAAATTCCTAAAGAAACAGTCTTTCTTTTAAAAGAATAATATTACCTTTGTTCCGAAAAAGTGGAACATGTACCACTTTTTCGGAATGTATGATAGTTAACAGAAGTACTTATATCGACCAATTGATTCGTTCTAAAGGCAACGGATTGATTAAAATTATAACAGGATTAAGACGTTCGGGAAAGTCTTTCTTGCTAAAGAAGCTTTTCCGACAGCACCTGTTGGATGATGGTGTTAAGGAAGACCATATCATAATTATTGATATGGAGAGTCGAAAGAACAAGCCATTCAAGGACCCTGACTATTTACTTGATTGGGTAGAAAAGGAAATGAAAGACGATGATACATACTACATCATTATTGACGAGGTACAGGAAGTGAATGATTTTGTTGAGGTTCTTTCCACTCTCTCGGTAACTGAAGGCACTGATGTTTATGTTACAGGCTCTAATTCACGCTTTCTTTCATCTGATGTGGTGACAGAGTTCCGTGGGCGTGGTGATGAAATTCATGTTTGGCCTTTGTCATTCAAGGAATTTATGTCTGTTTTTCCTGGTTCAAAGGAAGATGCGTGGTCTGAATACATTATGTTTGGTGGACTTCCACAACTCTTAACTCAAATTGGCGATGATAAGAAATCCGATTTCTTGCGTAGGCTATATCGTACCGTGTATCTCCGTGACATATATGAGCGTAATGACATTACCTTAAAACCTGAATTTGAAGAGCTTTCAAAGACTGTGGCTTCAAGCATAGGCGCACCTGTCAATGCTCTTAATATTGCCAACACTTTCAAGTCTGTAAGCAACGTTCAGAATATCACGGACAAGACGGTTTCCGTATATCTTGAATATATGCAAGATGCTTTCCTTATTGAGAAGTCTGAGCGATATGACATTAAAGGACGCAAGTACATCGGCTCGCTATCAAAATACTATTATCAAGATATTGGTTTGCGCAACTCTATCATTTCTTTCCGACAAACAGAGCCAACCCACATCATGGAGAATGTCATCTATAATGAAATGCGTATGCGTGGTTGGCTCGTTGATGTTGGCAACGTTGCTCAAAGGGTTAGAAACGATAAGGGACAAAATATCCGTGTTACCCTTGAAGTTGATTTCGTCTGCAATAAAGGTAGTCAACGCATTTATATACAATCGGCTTGGAGAATGCCTGATGCCGACAAAATGGAGCAAGAGAAACGTTCCTTGCGCTTAGTTGGTGATTCTTTCCGTAAACTCCTTATCGTTGGTGAGCATACAAAACCGTGGAGCGATGATGATGGAATTCAGATTATCAGCATCTATGATTTCTTGCTTGATTTGTCTTCGACAGATTAATATTGACTTTCACAATACAAACTTTAGGCTTATGGGAGATTATGAAAAATTTGTAGAGGCTTTTGATGCTTTTATAAAAAGTAAAGATACTAACAGAAACGAAACTCTTTTTCAGAGTATAGAACAATACTACAGAGGGCGTAACGGTGAAGCTATACCATACGTAAAAGAATATTTCAGTAAAGACTTTTAAAATCCGTTTGGTTAGGCCCATCAACACAAAATAAAGTGTTGTCTAAAGAAACGATACAGTCTTTCTTAAAATCCAGAGGATTTGATGTTGATGTTGTATGTTCACCAATACCTTTTAGACTATAAAGATTTTGGTAGTACATCTATGTTTTTATTTTACTAGTGATGCGATATTATTCGCTAAACTATAGTTATATATTTGATATTTAATCATTTACAAGCGTTCTTTGTTTTTTTGATTTGAAATTGATTGTTTTCTTTCACTCCACCAACATCCGTTGTCACTATCTATAGTATCAACGTCTTCGCAGCCTTCATCTTCTGTGTAAGCTTATGAATTATCTTCACCAATACATAACAATATGATAATTGTTAGTAGTGGGGTTGCAAACAAACTTACTAATACCCACAATGCTGCATTACGGTGCCTTTTGTTTGCCATTACTGCCACTAAGACATACATACCCACGTATATGCCTAAAACAAACACGCCTATAATCAATGCAATAATAATTGCAATTCCTGAAGTTGCGAAGAAGTCAGGCAGATTGGAGTCTGTTTCAGTCAGATAAGAGTCGGTAGCTGAGGCGCGTTCATACGTCGGTTCATCAGCAGTATTATATCCAATCAGTTCAAACTTAATTTTAAACCTTTGAGGATTACTATAGTCGGCTTCAGAGAGATAATATGAATAGCCTCTATCATGCTCGTATGCATTGATATTTACCTTCTTTGTCAATCCAGGAGCAATTTCAATGTCTGATGTTAAGTCTTTATAATCGAGTGCTCGCCCCTTCATGTCAAGGTAAGTGATGCGGTAGGTGATATTATGAATATCTTCATTGGTATTATTTTTCAATGCCAATGTGCCTTTACTGTCAATCCATCCTTGTTCGTATGAAACCATTGTTATCGCATTAAGCGTATCCTTTGATGTTGGTGACACACTCAATGATGTTATCAGCATGAGCATAAATAATAATTTCTTCATATCTTCTTTGTTTTTATTATTGAGAAAAATCGAGGGCGTACTAAGTAATCAGAACTCCTCGAAACTGAATGAGCGCTTGTCGTTGGCGCTATGGTAGATGTTTTGGAGATGATAATCGGTATCTAGGCTTACTGTTTATTTTATTATTCTGCAAATATAGCTTTTTCTAAGAGAGCATGCAAGTCTTCATGCTCTCTTTTTCAAAACATTAGAAAGTTTGTTGATATAGAAAAGTTTGTTGATATAGAATTGTAGATAAGTAGGTATTCAAAATTAATCGTATATATTCATTTAAAATAATTATGAGCACCTACTTATACAAAAAGAGGATACTAAAACTTAGTATCCTCTTTGACGTTGTTTTGTTTGAAAGTGATTCGGAAGAGGATTTCGCCACACACATCGCCAATGAGTGCTATGATTTGGAGCGCATGATGGGCAATCTCTCATATTACTTCGATTACAAGGCGTTTGCAAGGGATTTGTTCATCTCGGACTACATCTTCGAGGATGGCTACGTCTTCCGCAGATAAAGGTGGAAGCCGGACGAGGCAATCGCCTCGCTCCGGCTGCCCACCTTTTTATAGCGTAACTGAAATTTATTCGAAGTAAGGAGTGTTTTATTTCAATGCTTCATCAAGTTTCTTGACTAATATCGCAGGGTCTTTGCGAAACTCTTTCATGCTGAGATCTTTGAGCACTTCCTTTATTTGTGGGAAGTTCTTGAAATATCTTTTCAGCATGGTCTTCTGACCAATTCCTGCAATGCTATTATCCTTCAAATAATAGGTTCTTGCAAAGTCCTCATTCTTGGCTTTGTAATAAAACATGATAGCCATTCTGTAAATACTTCCCGATTTCACATGGGTAGCTGTGCTTATATAGTGAATATAGGCAGAAATGTTTTTCCCCTCATAAACTGGCTGAAGGTATACCGGATTTTTGTAGAGTTTCGGATTCTCTTTATAAGACATGCTCAATCCCATTTGGGCAACCATCGGAATCCAGTTTTCCCATTCTCCAGCCTTCTTGTTATAGTATTTTATCTCTTTTACATCAGTAGATGCGAAGTCTGCCTTCTCACCATCAGTTTTTTTGATTCTGAACTCATGGTAATTGTCTACATTAAAGGAAAACTTCCCAATGTCACCTTTCACAAAGGTGCCGTTGTTCAAGGTTACTTCTGCATTCTGAGCTTGTGTCACTCCACACAATACAAGGGCAAGTAACATCAAAATCCATTTTTTCATACTCGTACATTTTTAAGTTCAACTTTATTTTGCAAATATACATCTTTTTCATTATCCCCCCCAAGCTAAAATCAACTTTTTTATCTACCTACCTACCAAATAACAAATCTTAAACGTTCCCTCCTTTCCATACGGCCTACACAAAACTATAGTATCTTTGTGCTCGTAATCAATTTACATGTTTTATGAGCGACTATCACATCTATATCAAAATGCCTTCCTATCTGCGCCAGTGGTTCGTACATCGGCACAGTGGCACGGAACCAGTGCGTCTAAGAAACGGCAGCATCGAGTCTAAACTTATAAAGCTCGCTGTTGTCAAACCGCCTGTTTCTGCTATCCCTACAAGGCAACGTGAGGATGAAGTCGCCATTTGTATTCCGTATTCTAAAACTCGCGACCCTCGTATTTATAACCATATTACGGACACTGGTAAACGTGCGCTGCTGGAGAACGTGAAGAACTCCTTTGATGTAGACTGCTGGACCTTCCTGCACGACTTCGGCAGGATCGGCAAACAGCAGAAAGACCTCATTTATCTCTACATGGAGCAACGGGGCATCAAGGAGGACGGCACATGCTGGGACTCTATCGCGAAAATATACCAACGCTTGCGTAAGAATTATCTTACTAACCAATGCAAGCGAAAAAACAGCACGATAAAAAACGGTAGCAATAACAAGGTTGAAACTGAAGAAATAGTAGAATAATATGCAACGTCTTCCCGGAATCATCAATATATATTACGTGCTTGCCTCGTCGCTCATGGCAAGCATCACACAGAAAGCGTTGGCGGATGCTCCTGTCGGAGTGTTCGCTGACACTTTCCTCTTTCCGCATATCGGTGATGCTGTTTGTGAAATGGAGACGCAGTTTGACAATAACGATACTTTGGAAAAGGTGAAACTCTCTTTCTCTACTACTTCGCAGCTGCCAGCTCATGAGCATCTTGCTTTCGTCATCCAGACGGTGGATGGAAAGCAGTATCTTATCGGCACGGCAGACAAACCTTTTCGCCATGCACGGCGTGATGAGCGCCTTTTTTATGCCTTTTTGTAACATTTTGTATGCAGTTGAAACATTGCGCCAAAACTTAAATGTTGATAATCAGCATTTTCGTTTCTTGTTTACAATGTTACAAAAGATACAGCCAAAATCGGTTGAGTTTTTGAAAAGGCTATTTTTTCTTCGTCCTGTTTTTGCGCCTCACCTTCTTCCAATAGATAATTCGCAGTTTGCGATAACTTCTGCGTGATTGCCCAAATAGTGCAAATAAAAATACTATTGCAAGTAATGCAAAACGGTAAAATCTGCGAATACAAAAATATCCGCCTATCAGAATTATCAATATGATTACAATGTCTCTCACCATAAGTTTATCGTTTTACATCGCAAAAATACAATTTTTCTGTCTTTCTCCAACATTATTATATAATATATCTTTGCCCTCAAACAATTTTTGACAATCATGGCAAAGACAAAATACAATCTCCATCTTAAAGGCTACGTCGGTGGTTGGGACTTCGATTTTGACTACGTCGATTTCGTCCTTAACAAGAACACCGACAAGGAGGTTGCTGTTCTCATCGACTCTCTCCGCGGACAGCTCATTGACGTGTACCTCGGCAACCCGATGCGCCACGATGAGAAATATCTTCTCATCAACCAAGGCTTTGCCGGGAAGCAGCGCCTTATGCCGTACTTCAACCGCCAAAACAACGATGACCTCATCCTCGCAGTCCAGTCCGCAGGAGTGGAGCGTGGACGCAACGGCTTCCGTAAAAACAAGTCTATGGAGAAGCAGCCGAAGTCCGAAGAAGACCTTCTCGAACACCGTACCAACGGCACCGATGCCTTCGAAACACTCTATATCGGCTGCGAGAAGTTCCCACAGCACGATTTGTACCCAATTTGCGTGGGTGAAGTGAGATAATGCAATAAAAATATCTGTTTGTCGTTTTTATGGTGTAACTTTGTGGAGTATAGTTGTTGAATTTATGACAAAAAAGAAACACTACAGAAAATCAGCGTCAAAGACATTCCCTATAAGATTAACAATAGGAAATGTCTACTTCTCAATTTGTGTTGGCATTATCTTATATTCAGTTATTTCTGCACTGATTTTGACACCAATTCTAAAACATTACGGAAGTCAAAGCAAAGCCGTAATCACTGACAATGAATCATCATTGTTCCACAGGTACACAACAAATTGTTATCTTTATGAGTTCTATGTCGGAGATGAAACCTATACAGGAAATTCTTTAATTGAAGTTGGCAATAAGGATAAAATCGGGGACACTATAGAAATTCTCTATTTTCAATGTTGGCCTTCTTTTAATAGACCCATATACTATTATGACAATGAATAACTCTAAGAAATATGGAATAGTCCTATTGATAAATATAGGCTTACTGGTATTCTTCATATTTTCTTGCTATCTATATAATCATAGGCAAGTTCTTATGGATACTACTTTCTATTATGAAATTCCTGTAATAGACAAAGTTCTTACTATAAATACTCCTGTATTTAATGATTATGCATACGTCCGTATAGAGACAAATAAATCATATACATTAAAAAAATGTGCAGATTTAAAAATCGTTCGGGGTGAAACGACTGATGTTTCACTGATTTTTAACAAACAAAAGAATAATACAATATTTTATTCAGACAGATGGGGTGATGTTATTTTATTAGATAAAAAACATATATACAAAAAGGTTAGATGGTATGATGATAGATTTTATGTAAAAGATAATAAAACCAATAGATACTATATACGAAATAACTTTATCGAAGTTGTTATAAAACAATAGTTCGTTAAAATTTGAGTATATGGCTACGCAGCCTTAGGCTGCCAGCCAA
>ENA-ORMX01000186-ORMX01000186.1-human-gut-metagenome-genome-assembly--contig:-NODE-186-length-45760-cov-5.321934_pt1 | contig 45760 bp, 34 predicted proteins | sample MGYA00242108_ERZ509007 | MGnify/ENA primary metagenome ERZ509007 (study PRJEB26280, sample SAMEA2338745) | human gut metagenome | biome: human gut; feature: human-associated habitat; material: faeces...
GTTGCTCAGGATATTATAAATAATGTTAAACTAAAGTGTTGCGGAATTAAGGTTTAAAACGTTTAAAGGTCTTTTTGCTTTTTTTGTCGTCAAGTGGTTAATCGAACTTGGTTCTCGAATTCGTTGTTCGAGTTTTTTTGCATCTTGCTCTTAGGTCAGGATATTTGTCTTGCCTGGGGAAGATGGTTTTTAGTTGACTGTTGTGTCTTCTTTTCATTCCCCTGGGAAGGTTTTCGTTGACAAAAGTAGTGTTTTATGCTATAAAAAGCAAAAAAATGAGCCACAAAAAACTCACTAAAAACTCACTTTTTTAGTTTTTATTTTTGCTAACATATTGTGTAATAATGATATAAGTATATATAAACACTACGTCAACCCTCATGTTTTGCTTACAAATAATTGCGTTTTTTTTTATGCTGTTTTATTTGAATGGTTTCAAAGTGGTGAAACATTTATAGAGCTTGTATTGTAAAGTCGACTTGTCAAACGCTATATTTTTATTCGTTTTTCATTGTATGTTCGTTTTTAGTTTTTGCCCTCGATGATAAAGAAATGTACCTATAAGTACGCTATAGAATGATGCCGATTATGCTTTACCAATTGTGAAGAGGTAATGCAAAAAACATAAAGCTATCATTTGGAAGTTTGCAAATTTGTGTTTTTGCATAAATATACAAAAATAGGACTACAAATGAATATTTATGCAAAACCGATATTTTACATTCTTTCACATAAGAATTTTTAAAATACTTACAGTTTATAGTTAAAAACCTGTGCTTTGCTTTCACTTTTCAAAGTTGATACTTCTCATTTGAGAAACCATGGGTTTTAGGTCGTGAAACCCTTGGTTTCAGCTTGTGAAACCCTTGGTTTTAGAGCCTGAAACCCATGCTTTCAGACCGTAATATCAAGGGTATTGCAAACCGTACCCAATACTGTATATTTATGCAAAAATGTGAATGTCGTTTTAAAAGATTATTCAATCACCCAATCGGTGATATTTTTCTTCCCTTCAAGGCTGAAATTGATGCCCACTTTTGTTACAGGTAAGTCATCGAGAGCAAAGCTGTCGGCATAGCCACGGCTCTTGATTTGTTCAAGCGCTTCTTGTGCCGAGCCGTTAAATTTCAATTCCATAATGTATATACGGCTGTTTGTGCGTATTGTGATATCGATACGCCCCGTATTAGTGCGCTGCTCTACCTGCATGCGATAATGGGTGAGGATAGAGAAGATAATATACAACATTTGCTGGTAGTGGCCCTCATAGTTGGTGTTTTCGCAATAGGGTACAGTGGCAAGAAAGGCTTGCAACAACGACAGTGCCCCGTTCATATCATTGTGGTTAATGAGAGCCGACATTTTTGCAATCGTAGTATTACCCATTTGCGAGTATTGTCCTAAATAGTGGGGCAAAAGGTTTCGGAACAAGCCCACACGTATTTCTTTATTGGGTATGCCCAGCGTATATAGGTCGGTTTCGGGGGTATATTTCTTAATGGTGAGGTATCCGCTTTGGTAGAGCAGTGGCATGATGGTGGTAAGCGTCTCGGTGGGTGCATCAAAATCTCCCTTGTCGGCCTCAATGTCTTGTCCTATATTTGCTGGCATCATATCAAATTTTCTCATCATCTCAATCAGGTATGTGGGTGTGCCTGATGCAAACCAGTAAGCGTTTAGTTTTCCGTCGGCAAAGCAGTTGAGCAAGCTGTAAGGATTAAACACATCAGGTCCGGGTATGGTGAAATGATAACCATCATAGTTCTCCTTTAGCTGGTTAATGGTTTCTTCGCGTGTGAGCGATAGCTTTGCTGCCAGCATATCAATGTCATTACTCATCTGTGTCAGCAGTTCGTCTTTTGTTATTCCGCAAATACCAGCGTATGGCTCGTCCATACTTATGTTTTTGATGTTGTTCAGCTCGCTGAAAATGCTGAGTTGTGAAAACTTGGTAATGCCCGTAATGAATACGAAGCGCAGATACGGCTCGCTAAGTTTAAGCGGACTGAAGAAGTTGCGCATGATTTGTCGCAGTGTGCCAAGATATTCTTCATGATGTACTACATCCAGTAAGGGGGCGTCATATTCGTCAATGAGTACCACCACTTGTTTTCCTGTTTGTTGATAAATGCTGTTTATAAGATTTGAAAGACGGATATTGGGGTCAGTCGAATCAGTGTTCACCCCAAAACGCTTTTCATTACTTTTCAATATATACAGTAGGTATCTGTTTAGCTGCTCTTTGTTCATGTGCTTGCCACCGCTCATGTCAAAGTGCAATACTGGATATTCATTCCACTCATGCTCAAGTTGTTCAATGGCCAGCCCTTTGAACAATTCTTTCTTTCCCTCAAAATAACTTTGAAAAGTTGACACCAATAGCGACTTGCCGAACCGTCTTGGGCGGCTCAAGAAAAAGAATTTTCCACTTGATGCCAAGCGGTATACATACGCTGTTTTGTCAACATACAGCATATTTCGATTTCGTATTTCCGAAAACGTCTGTATACCTAATGGGTAAAGCATTGGTGTCATCATAATCATGCGTGTTTTTTACTATCTGCAAAGATAATTTAAATTCCTTACAATACAAAATTAGCATCTCTATTTTTGCTGTTTCGGTGTCTTCTATCCCTCTATGCTTAACAATTATTAAAAACGCGCGTCATTTTTCTTCTTCTCCTCATTTGTTTGTAATTTTGTATAAATAACTGAGCAATCCAAAAGACAAAATATGAGACGCTTCCTTTTAGGCATCGTCATTCTGTTGACAACCTTTACACTTTGCTGTAAGGCACAGTTGTTGATGATACGCAATTTTCCGCCCGCTTTAAATGCCTACAGTACGCAAAACTGGGGCGTTGCCGAAGGCTTTGGCGGACAGATGTTTTTTGGTAATAACCAAGGTTTGCTGTCGTATGATGGCGACGAGTGGAATGTAAGCTATGTAAGCAATTATACCAGCGTGCGTTCCGTACAGATGTCGGCCAATGGCAAACAGTTGCTGGCAGGTGCCACTGACGAGTTTGGCTATTTCAGCCCCTCAAGTAAGACTGATAGGTTTGTTTACCATTCGTTGTCAAATCAGTTGCCCAAACCCATTAACAGTTTTGGCGAGATATGGCACATCATTTTGGTGGGCCCCTACACCTATTTTCAAGGAAAAAACAATGTTTTTGTCTACCGCGACAACAAATTTATTGCCGACTTGCCTTTCAGCCAAAACGTTGAAAATATATTTAGCGTTGATGGGCGAGCCATTGTTAGCACTACCGATGGCCTTTATGTGCTGAATGGCACAAAAATGAATTTGATGCCTGGCTTAGAGCTATTGCGAGGTAAAAAGGTGCATGGCATAGGCCATTCAGCCAACCAATGGGTTGTGGCCACCGAGCGTGACGGACTTTATCTGTATAATGGCCAGAAGTGTAAGCCAATGAACACGCCCCTGTCGCAATATCTTAAACAAAACTATGTTTATTGTGTAGAGACCAAGGGGTCAACGATGGCCTTTGGCACCGTGCGAGGTGGCTTGGCCGTGGCCAACTTTGAAACGGGCGAACGCCACTTTGCCAATGTAATGACTGGACTGCAGAACAACACGGTGCTGTCGATGAAGTATGACCATCTGGGCAACCTGTGGCTGGGCCTTGATGTGGGCATCTCTTATGTGATGCTTACCTCGCCCTATCATAGCCTCTTTGGTTTAAGTAATAATATAGGCACTGGTTATGCTTCGCTGTTAAAGGGCCAATGCCTCTATTTAGGCACTAATCAGGGCTTGTATGCCCTCGATTATCCTATACAGATGACGCCTCTGCCCTTGCGCCCCAAGACGGTGAACGGCATTATAGGGCAGATATGGTGTCTGCGTAGTATAGGCGATGTTATATTTTGTGGTAACAACGATGGCGCCTTTATCATCAACGGCATGAGTGCCACCAAGATACGTGGCACCATAGGTACCTGGAATTTTATACCGCTGAAAGGCCACCCTGATGCTATTTTGGCGTGCGACTATAAAGGCCTGTATGTGTTGCGTCGCGAAGGAGGACAATGGACGATGGCATGGCGACTGAAAGGGTTTAATGTGTCGAGTGGCAACTTTATGCAAGATGCCGACGGCAGCATCTGGATGTCGCACTGGCGAAATGGTATCTATCGCCTACAGCTCAGTGCCGACCTACGCCGTGTTACACGTTACGAATATTTTCACCGTGGCAAAGAACTGGTGGTTGACGATAATAACCTTGTAACCCTTATTAATAATAAGGTGTATGTGTCGTCGGTCGATGGCTTCTTTCTTTACAACCCTCGCACCAAGGGTCTTGACAAGCAGCCGTGGCTGAACAATATATTTAACACCTATGGCGTGGCGCTACGCGTTTATCAAGCACCTGATGGCAACCTGTGGGCACACAAACCTGGCTATCTGGCCTTTGCACAAAAGCAAGCCTTGCGCTGGCAGGTGCGTGTCATGCCCATGCACAACGTGATTGACCAACTGCAGATGAGCCTCGGACATATAGGCTTTGTGCCAAACGCACAAACGTTGTTAAACAGCAGTAATGGCTACTATATAGTGCGAAACAAGCTTGGCAGAGATACCGAGCCCAGCACCACTATTGGCGTGCGTGTGAAACGTGTGAGTTCGTTCAACGAGGGCGACTCTACACTCTATCGCTACTCGCCCTACGAAGATCAAAAAGAGCTACGGGTGCCACATAGCCTCAACTCGATACGCTTCAGTTTCGTGATGCCCGAATATCGCGATGAAAACGCCGTGAGCTACGAATGCTGGCTCGATGGGCAAGACCCCACCTGGAGCATGCCGCGCTATGCCGCCTTTAAAGAGTATAGCCATCTGGCTAAAGGGCATTATGTGTTTCATGTGCGTGCCACCGACAATATTAGCAAACAAACCACCGAGACCACCTTTAGCTTCGAGGTGTTGCCCGCCTGGTACGAAACCATTTGGGCATACCTTATATATATAACTATCATCATGGGGCTGCTGTGGCTGATGGTGCAATGGCTGAAACGTCGTGCCGAGGTAGAACTGCGAAAACTGAAAGAGGGTAAGGAACGACAGCTGAAAGAGCAGCGCGAGCGCTTCCGCCGCGAGCAAGAAGAGAAAGAGCACGAACTTACAAAACTGCGTGCCGAACAGCTTGAAACCGAACTGAAACATAAGAGTGGCGAGCTGGCCGACTCTACCATCAACCTCGTGCGAAAGAACGATATCTTGCGCACCCTCGATGAGAAAATGCAAACGCTATCTGACAGCATTATGCAAAACGACTCGAAGGCGGTGCAGAAACAGGCCATCAGCCGTATACGCCACGAGATAAAACGAAATATGGAGGACGACGATAACTGGGAACGCTTCCAGGAAAACTTCAACATCGTGTACGACAACTATCTCGGCACGTTGGTATCTATGTTCCCCACACTGAAAAAGAACGATTTGAAGCTGTGCGCCTATCTAAAGATGGGGCTGAGCAGCAAGGAGATAGCCTCGCTGCTGAACACCAACCTGCGCAGCGTAGAGACCGCCCGCTACCGACTGCGTAAGAAGCTCGGACTGGAGGGCGGTGCTAACCTCACGGGCTTTTTACAAGCCGTGAACCGCGACGCCGACGCCGATGCCGACACTAACGCTGATGCTGAGGTGGATGCCGACACCGACGCCAAGCAATGAGAACCAAAGTGCAAGCATGTCGATAACACCTACGACAAACTTCACTAATTAATATATTTATGCGAAAACTAATGTTATCGCTGTCGGTCGCACTGACCACAGCCTTTGTGCCAGCCGCAGTGGTTGGCAAAGCAAAACCAAAATCTAAACCTATCGCTCCGATGAACGAGTATGTGGTCGACTTGATGTCGCGCATGACGCTTCAGGAGAAAATAGGACAGCTCAACCTCATGGTGGCAGGCGATATCACCACCGGAGGCGCCATGGACACCCAGGTGGGTGGCGACATAGCCAAGGGTAACATGGGCGGCGTGTTTAACATCAAGGGCTTTGATAAGATAAAAGCCTTGCAAGAAATTGCTGTAAAGAAAAGCCGACTGGGCATACCCTTGCTCGTGGGTATGGACGTAATTCATGGTTACGAAACCATGTTCCCCATACCGCTGGCACTGTCGTGCTCGTGGAACCTCGACGCCGTAAAGCAAAGTGCTGCCGTAGCCGCTAAAGAGGCCAGTGCCGATGGCATAAACTGGACCTACAGCCCGATGGTAGACGTGGCTCATGATGCTCGCTGGGGTCGTGTGAGCGAGGGCAACGGCGAAGATCCATACTTAGGGTCGCGCATTGCCGAGGCTATGGTGCAGGGCTATCAGGGCACCAACTACAGCAACAAAGACAACATCATGGCGTGCTTAAAACACTTTGCCCTGTATGGCGCTGTGGAGAGCGGACTGGAGTATAACACCACAGATATGAGCCGCTTACGCATGTATAACCAGTATTTCGCCCCCTACGAGGCAGCTGTTAAGGCGGGTGTGGGCAGCGTAATGTCGTCGTTCAACCTCGTCGACTATGTGCCGGCTACCGCTAATCACTGGCTGCTGACCGATGTGCTGCGCAACCAGTGGAAATTTGATGGCTTTGTGGTGACCGACTATGCTTCGATAGCCGAAATCTTACAACATGGTACGGCTGCTAACCTGAAAGAGGCTTCGGCTCAAGCCCTCAATGCTGGCACCGACATGGATATGTGCGCAAATGGCTTTGTGACAACCCTTGCACAGAGTGTGGCCGATGGCAAGGTGAGCGAAGCCACCATTAACGAGGCTTGTCGCCGTGTGCTTGAGGCAAAGTATAAGTTGGGGCTGTTTGCCGACCCCTACAAATATTGCGACAACAAACGTCATAAGACAGAACTGTTTACAAAAGAAAACCGACAGACAGCGCGCGACATTGCAGCACAAACCTTTGTGCTACTGAAGAATGATAACCAACTGCTGCCCTTGAAGAAGGAGGGATGCGTGGCGCTCATTGGTCCATTGGCCGACACCCGTAACAACATGGCGGGCACATGGGCCGTGGCTCAAACCCCCGACCGCTATGCTACCCTGCGTGAGAGCATGGCTAAGGCGCTGGAAGGCAAGGCAAAACTGCTGTATGCACAGGGCAGCAATGTGTGGTATGACGAGCAGCTGCAGAAAAATGGCGAACTGGGCAAAACCATTGCTCGTGGCGATGATGCCGCACTGAAGGCCGAGGCGCTGAAGATAGCGCAACAGGCCGACGTGATAGTGTGTGCCATGGGCGAGACTGCCGATATGAGTGGCGAGTGTGCCACCCGTACATCGCTCGAGATGCCCGACGCACAACATGCGCTGTTGGAAGAACTGGTAAAACTGGGTAAGCCTGTGGTGCTGCTCAACTTTGCGGGTCGCCCCACCGTGCTGTCGTGGGAGGCGCAGCATGTGCCTGCCATCATGAACGTGTGGTTTGGTGGCTCTGAGGCTGGCGACGCTATCTGCGACGTGCTCTTTGGCGATAAGGTGCCTACGGGCCGACTCACGATGTCGATGCCTAAAACCACGGGCCAGTTGCCACTCTACTATAATCATTTGAACACAGGTCGTCCTGTGGCCGATAACGTTCCGTTTGCTAAATTTGCCAGCAACGCGCTCGATGTCAGCAACGGTGCCCTCTATCCCTTCGGCTATGGCTTGAGCTACACCACCTTTAGCTACAGCGATGTGAAGCTTAGCGCTAACGAGATGGCTAAGAACGGTAGCGTAACGGCCACGGTTACTGTAACCAACACGGGCAAACGTGATGCCGACGAGGTGGTGCAACTGTATGTGCACGACCTGGTGGCCTCTATCGCTCGACCCGTGAAAGAACTGAAGGGCTTTGAGCGCATACACCTGGCAGCAGGCGAAAGCAAGACTGTAACCTTTACCATTGGTGCCGACCAGCTAAGCTTCTATAACGCCGACCTGAAGAAGGTGGTTGAACCTGGCGACTTTGATATCATGGTGGGCCACGACAGCCGTAACCTGAAATCGGCTCGTCTCACGGTGAAAAATAATAAAGTGTTTTATTAATAAGATTAATAAGGTAAGTAGATAAAAAGGCTATAAAGGAGAGGCAATAACCATCCTTTATAGCCTTTTTTCGATGTTTAAACTTTTTATTTTGTGGTGGCTCCCAGCTCAGCAGCTGTAAAGGTGTGCTTATACAGCACCTGTTGCTTGTTCTTATCTGAGCGCATGACATAGGCAAAGTTGTAGCCCGCCTCTTTATATGTTTTTAGGCCCGTGTTTTGCGTTAGCTCCGTGCGCAAGCCATTGGTAATGTCTTTCTCGTGGTCGGCTATCAGCGTGGCGTCGTCCATCTTGTCGTTCACGCTGCAATAGTAGGTATAGGTGCGTGTTGCGGTGTTAAACACTACGCTGTCGGTGCGCGTATAGTTGTACCATGGGGTGGGGCAGTTCTTTTCTGTGTATTCGCGAGCCTCGCGTTGGGCACGTTTCTCCAAGCTCTCGTGGCACGACACCATAAGTGTGGCAGCCACAAATAACAATAAAGTATTTCTCATTGCAATAAATTTTCTGCAAAGATACGCTTATTTTCAGATTTTTACACTATCTTTGCAAGGAAATAGTGATTTAAATCAATGGACAATATACGAAATTTCTGCATTATCGCCCACATTGACCACGGAAAGTCGACTTTGGCTGACCGTTTGCTGGAACGAACAAACACAATACAGATTACTGAGGGGCAGATGCTCGACGACATGGACTTGGAGCGCGAGCGAGGCATTACCATAAAAAGCCACGCCATACAGATGGAATATGAGCTGGATGGCCAAAAATATATTCTTAATCTTATCGACACTCCGGGACACGTCGACTTTTCATACGAGGTGTCGCGCAGTATTGCCGCCTGTGAGGGTGCACTGCTCGTGGTAGACGCTACGCAAGGTGTGCAGGCGCAAACCATCTCAAACCTGTATATGGCCATTGAGCATAACCTGGAAATTATTCCGGTAATCAACAAGATAGACATGCCCAGCGCCATGCCCGATGAGGTGGAAGACGAGATTGTAGACCTCATAGGCTGTAAGCATGAAGACATATTGCGTGCTTCAGGAAAAACTGGTGAGGGCGTTGACGATATATTAAAGGCGGTGGTAGAGCGCGTTCCACATCCCGTGGGCGACAAGAACGCTCCGCTGCAAGCGCTGATTTTCGACTCGGTGTTCAACTCGTTCCGTGGCATCATAGCCTACTTTAAGATAGAGAATGGATCGATACGCAAAGGCGACAAGGTGAAATTCTTTAATACGGGCATGGAGTATGACGCCGACGAGGTGGGCGTGCTGAAGATGGATATGGTGCCACGCCAATCGCTCGATACGGGCGAGGTGGGATACATCATTAGTGGCATTAAAGATGCCTCAGAGGTTAAGGTGGGCGATACGATCACCCATGTAAACCGCCCCTGCGACAAGGCTATTGCTGGCTTTCAAGAGGTGAAGCCTATGGTGTTTGCGGGCGTTTATCCTATCGACCCCTCTGAGTATGAGAACCTGCGTGCTTCGCTGGAGAAACTGCAGCTGAACGATGCTTCGCTCACCTTCCAGCCAGAGTCGTCGGTGGCCTTGGGCTTCGGCTTCCGTTGCGGCTTCTTAGGATTGCTGCACATGGAGATTGTGCAAGAACGCCTCGACCGCGAGTTTAATATGGATGTTATCACCACGGTGCCTAACGTGTCGTATATGGTGTATGACAAGCATGGCCAATCGAAAGAGGTGCATAACCCTTCAGGGCTGCCCGACCTTACTCTTATCGACCATATTGAGGAACCTTATATAAGGGCCAGCATTATTACTACGGCCAACTTTATTGGCCCTATCATGACGCTGTGCCTTGATAAGCGTGGCGAGCTTATTAACCAAGAATATGTGAGCGGTAACCGCGTAGAGTTGCACTTTATGATGCCGCTGGGCGAAATTGTGATTGACTTTTATGATAAGCTGAAGTCGATCAGTAAAGGATATGCCTCGTTCGACTATCATATCGATGGCTTCCGCCCCTCAAAGCTGGCTAAGCTCGACATCTTGCTCAACGGCGAGCCCGTTGACGCCCTCTCGGCCTTGGCCTTTCAAGACAATGCGGTGGCGCTGGGCCGACGTATGTGCGAAAAGCTGAAAGACCTGATACCGCGACAGCAGTTTGATATTGCCATTCAGGCGGCTATAGGCTCGAAAATAGTGGCGCGCGAAACTATTAAGTGTGTGCGCAAAGACGTTACCGCCAAATGTTATGGTGGCGACGTGAGCCGTAAACGTAAACTGCTGGAAAAGCAAAAGAAAGGTAAGAAGCGCATGAAGCAGATAGGCAATGTTGAGGTGCCGCAAAAGGCATTCTTGGCTGTGCTGAAGCTTGACTAATGAGAAAAATAACCTATATAACTCACCCCGTGTGCATATATAAAAACTGAAATTGCACTTATATAAACAATGTTATGAAAGACCCCTTGATAACAAAACGCGATGTGGCGCGTGAGCTGGCAAGAAAGTATAGCACCATGACGCATGATGAGCTCGACTTGCTGGAGGATATTCTTGTGCCTATGAAGTTTGCTAAAGGCCAGATGGTACTGAACGAAGGCGAGGTGTGTAAAGGCTTCTACTATATTGATCGCGGACTGATGCGGCAGTTTTATGAGAAACATGGTAAGGAAGTGACAGAACATATTGCTGAAGACCACACCATTGTGATGTGCATTGAGAGCCTCTTTCGCGAGGAACCTACGCGCCTAAAGGTTGAAGCGCTGGAAAACACGGTGGCTTATATGCTGCCTAAAGCCGAGCTGGAACGGGTGGCGCTACACAACGTGAATATACAGATACTGTATCGTAAGATACTGGAAGAGAGCCTGATACAATCGCAGGTGCATGCTGATCTGGTGCGCTTTGAAACGGCCCTTGACCGCTATAAGCGCTTGTGCAAACTAATGCCTCAGGTGGTGCTGCGAGCTCCGCTGGTGTATATTGCCAGCTATCTGCAGATGACGCCCGAAACGCTGTCGCGTGTGCGCGCTTCGTTGCTCAACGAGTGATTTTAGCCCCTCTCAAAAAGAAAAGAAAGAGAGAAAACAGAATAAAAACGCACTGAATAAAAAAATCGCCCTGTAAAGATAAAAGCTATATGTGGTATGCTTTTGCCTTTACAGGGCGATGTGTATTTGCAATGTTTAATAAACGCGGGGGCCAAAGATGGCGGTGCCTACACGCACTATGGTAGAACGGCAGGCTACGGCAATGGCATAGTCGTGGCTCATGCCCCAGCTGCGCTGGCAGAAGGCATCGTCGGTGGCGAAGTATTGCGCCTTCACCTCGTCAAACAGTTGGGCGCCTTGCTCAAACTCGCGCCGTATCTGTTCTTCATCGTCGGTGTTTGATGCCATCATCATCAATCCGCAAATGTGCACATTGCTCAGCTGGCGCCACTCGCCATCGGCCAATAGCTGATGAAGAGCAGCGGGCGAAAGGCCATATTTGGTGGCCTCTTGGGCAATGTGCAGCTCGAGCAACACATTAATGACGCGCTGGTGGGCGGCGGCCTGACGGTTTATCTCGCGCAGCAGCTTCAGCGAGTCGACAGCCTCTATCATGTGTATGTAGGGGGCTATGTATTTCACCTTGTTGGTTTGCAAATGACCAATGAAATGCCACTTGATGTCTTTGGGCAAGGCTTCCACCTTTTGTGCCAGCTCTTGCTCGCGACTCTCGCCAAACAATCGTTGTCCGGCATCATAGGCCGCCTGTATGTATTCGGCGGGATGGAATTTGCTTACGGCCACCAGCTGTACGCCCTCGGGTAACGAGGCGCGCACCGTCTGCAGGCGGGTGGCAACATCGTTTAGTGTGCTCATTATGCCTCCTTTTCTTACTTCTTACCTTCTTCGGCAGCCTCATATTCGGGCTTATCGTTGGGCTCGTTCTTCTTGGTTTGTGGTGCGTGCTCAAACACGTCCATAATTTTTGTTTCTGTAATGTTGGCAATGATATAGTCGGTGCCAGTGTTCATCACTTGCTCAATGTTTTTCAGTGCGCCATTGAACGAAGCTGCCTGTACCAGGAAGGTAGAGGCGCTACGCTTCTCTTTGCCTGTCTTCTCGTCAACGATGGGGAACACGAGCTTAGCCTTGTACCACTTGTCGTCGTTCTCGCCATCGCTGAAGAAAATCTCGCCATAAGCCGCGGGCGTGATGTTTTTCACTTTAAACTCACCAGTAGCGTAGGGCGCCATCTCGCGGTTGATAACTTCCTCTGCCTCGCCAAAGGTGTAGGCGTCTACTACGTAGGTCTCGGTCACCATTTTCTGCATGCCCTCGTCTGTCTGACGTTCATATCTTACTGATGCTTCAAACCATGTTGCGGTAATTGTTCTCATAATCTTTTTTTAATATGTATTGTTGTGTTAATTATTATCTTTTTTTCTTGGTGTTTGTGATGGCGCTGGGGGCGGCTGCCACGGCAGCGCTGGGAGTGGTTGCCACGGCGGTAATGAGGGGGTGGCTGTCCATTCGGAACGGCAAAAGTACAAATTTCTTCCGACATACAACGGCTTTTCAGATGTAAATATTTTTAAAATGTAGCCACCAAGAGGGTAAAAAGGATGCCATTTTGTTTTGCTATGCGCGTATTTTACACTAACTTTGCACTTCGTAACCAAGAAGAAAAAAGTATTATGCCAGAGATTTCGGTACGCGGGCTTGAGATGCCTGAGTCGCCCATCAGAAAGTTGGCACCGCTGGCTGCCGACGCAAAGAAACGCGGGGTGAAAGTATATCATCTAAATATTGGACAGCCCGACCTGCCCACACCTCAAGTGGGCCTTGATGCATTGAAACATATTGACCGCAATATATTAGAGTATTCGCCTTCACAAGGCTATCTGTCGTATAGACAGAAGCTGGTCGACTACTATAAGAAGTATAATATCATGGTGACGGCCGACGATATCATCATTACGTCGGGCGGATCAGAGGCTGTGCTCTTCGCCTTTATGTCGTGTTTGAACCCTGGCGACGAGATTATTGTGCCCGAACCTGCTTATGCCAACTATATGGCCTTTGCTATATCGGCGGGCGCCAAGATACGCACCATTGCTACCACCATTGAAGAGGGCTTCTCGTTGCCAAAGGTTGAAAAGTTTGAGGAGCTTATCAACGAGCGCACACGCGCCATCATGATTTGTAACCCTAACAACCCTACGGGCTATCTGTACACACGCCGTGAGATGAACCAGATACGCGACCTGGTGAAGAAGTATGACCTATACTTGTTCTCTGACGAGGTGTATCGCGAATATATCTATACTGGGTCGCCCTATATCAGCGCTTGCCACCTTGAGGGCATTGAGGATAACGTGATATTGATCGACTCGGTGTCGAAACGTTATAGCGAGTGTGGTATTAGAGTGGGGGCGCTCATCACTAAAAATAAAGAGGTGCGCGCAGCAGTAATGAAGTTTTGTCAGGCTCGCCTCTCGCCACCCCTCATCGGACAGATCGTGGCCGAGGCATCGCTCGACGCCCCTGAAGAATATTATCGCGATGTGTATGACGAATATGTAGAGCGCCGTAAGTGCTTGATTGACGGGCTGAACCGCATACCAGGCGTTTACTCACCCATACCCATGGGTGCCTTCTATACCGTGGCACAGCTACCTGTCGACGATGCCGAGAAGTTCTGTCGCTGGTGTCTGGAGTCGTTCAACTATGAAGGCGAAACTGTGATGATGGCACCTGCCTCGGGCTTCTATACCACGCCTGGCGCTGGCATTAATCAGGTGCGCATTGCCTATGTGCTGAAGAAGGAAGACCTTGAGCGTGCATTGGTGGTGCTGCGCAAAGCGCTGGAACAGTATCCTGGTAAGGTGATGACCGAAAATTGATAACAAGAACAATGAACGTACCCTATTTTTTGGCTCGGCGCATCTATGCCGATAACGACAATCAGAAAAAAGTGTCGAGGCCCGCTGTGCGTATCGCCGTCATTGGCGTGGCCGTGGGATTGGCCGTGATGATTGTGAGCGTGTGCGTGGTGCTGGGCTTCAAACATGCCATACGCGATAAGGTGGTAGGATTTGGTAGCCATATTCAGGTGGCCGAATTCTCGATGTTGCAGCAAGGCACTGATAGCCCTATCGAGGTTGACGACTCGGTGATGAACGTGCTGCAACACATTGAGGGCGTGAAGCATGTGCAACGCTTTGCCATGAAACAGGGTATCTTAAAAACTGATTCCGACTTTCTGGGCGTGGCCTTTAAGGGTGTAGGGCCTGAATTCGATTCTACCTTCATTCATCAACATCTGCTGGAGGGCGTGGTGCCGAAGTTTAGCGACAAAAGCAGTGGCAATAAGATATTGGTGTCGAAGGTGATGGCCGACAAACTAAAGCTAACCTGCGGTAGTCGTATCTTTGCCTATTTTATTGACGATAGCGGGGTGCGCACACGCCGCTTTACCATTGCTGGCATCTACCAAACAAATCTTACACAATATGATAATGTGATGTGCTATGTCGACTTGTACACGGCTGTGAAACTGAATGGCTGGCAAGAAGATATGGCATCGGGGGCCGAACTGCAAGTTGACAACTTTGATAAGCTGGACGAGGTGGAAAACCGCGTGGTAAAACTGGTGAACCGCACAACCGATAAGTATGGCAATACCTATTCGTCGAAAACAATAAAAGAATTGAGCCCACAGATATTCTCTTGGCTCGACTTGCTCGACCTGAATGTTTGGATTATTCTCATCATTATGATGGCCGTGGCTGCCGTAACAATGATATCGGGCTTGCTAATCATTATTCTTGAACGCACACAAATGATTGGACTGATGAAGGCGTTGGGAGCACGAAACCCTATGGTGCGTCACACCTTCATGTGGTTTGCTGCCTTCATCATTGGGCGCGGATTGCTATGGGGAAATATGATAGCGTTGGCATTGGTGGCCTTGCAATATTTTACGGGTATCGTAAAGCTCGACCCAGCTACATATTATGTAAGTAGTGTGCCTGTTGAGGTGAATGTGCTGTTTGTAGTGCTGCTTAATATTGGCACCTTGCTTATTAGCTTGTTGGTGCTGATTGGCCCCAGCTTCCTCATCTCACACATCCATCCAGCCAAGACGATGACCTACGAATAGGATTATTGGGGCTGACAGATGATAAATGTAATAAATAACTGAGCAGTCATATAATAAATGTAATAAATAACTGAGCAGTCATATGATATATGTATTAAATATTTAACAATACATACATGTCTATTTAGATAATATAACCATAATCATAAAACTGAAATGGGGCAAAAACTTTACGCTTATTGGAGTTTTTGCCCTCTTTTGTATCTCTATTTCCACTAATTATGCAATAGAAAAGAAAATATTGCACAAAACTTTTGGAAATGCGCAGCAAACATCGTATCTTTGCACAGAATTTTGATGAATGTGCAATGGAACAAATACCAAGTTTCAATTCTTATATAGAAAAAAGCATTATTGCCAATTGGGAGCAAGACTCCCTCACCGACTTTAAAGGTGCTACGTTACAATTTCATGATGTGGCACGAAAAATTGAAAAGCTGCATATCGTGTTTGAGAACAGCGGAGTGAAGGTGGGTGATAAAATTGCTTTATGCGGACGTAATAGCAGTCACTGGGCGGTGGCTTTCTTAGCTGTACTTACCTATGGCGCTGTAGCTGTGCCTGTACAGCACGAGTTTACCCCAGAACAAATATATAATATTGTAAACCACAGCGATGCCAAACTGTTGTTTGTAGGCGATGTGGTGGCCACTACTATCAATGCTGACGAGATGCCAGCACTGGAGGGGGTGGTGTATCTTCCTGATTTTTCTTTGTTGGTGTCGCGTTCTGAAACGTTGACGTATGCGCGTGAGCACCTGAATGAAATATTTGGTAAACGTTATCCCAAGTATTTCAGAAAAGAGCATGTGCACTATTATCGTGAGCAAAGCCCCGACGAGTTGGCCATCATCAATTATACCAGTGGCACTACTGGCTTTTCAAAAGGCGTGATGTTGCCTTATCGAGCACTGTGGGGCAACCTCGATTATGTATTGAACAAACTTTCTCCACACGTTAAGAAGGGCACCAATATCGTTAGCATCTTGCCCATGGCACACATGTATGGCATGATGGTTGAGTTTATGTTTGGTTTTACTAACGGCAACCATCTCTTCTTTCTTACACGTCTGCCCTCTCCTTCACTTATCGCACAGGCCTTTGCCGAGATTAAACCCTCGCTTATTGTTGCTGTGCCATTGATAATAGAGAAAATTGTGCGCAAGAAGGTGTTTACCTATACACAAAACAATAGGGTGCGCTTGCTCATGAATATGCCGCTTATCAATAAAAAAATCAAACAAAAGTTGCGCGATATGGTGGCTGGCGTGTTCGGTGGTAATATGTTTGAAATAATCACAGGCGGAGCAGCACTGAACAAAGAGGTAGAGCAGTTCTTGAACAGCATCGACTTCCCCATCACGGTAGGCTATGGCGCCACTGAAACGGCTCCGCTGATATCTTTCAGTAACCGTGACCAATATTTGCCTGGCTCTTGCGGTACCGTGGTCGACCACATGGAGGTTAAGATTGCCAGCAATGATCCTGAAAACGTGCCTGGCGAAATTATGGCTCGCGGCTTGAACACTATGCTGGGCTATTATAAAAACGAAGTAGCCACGCGTGAAGTGCTCGACGAAGAGGGATGGTATCATACTGGAGACCTCGGCACAATGTCGGCTGATGGCCATCTGTATATTCGCGGACGCATTAAAAATATGTTGTTGGGATCGAACGGACAAAATGTTTACCCTGAGGAGATTGAAGATAAACTCAACTCGCTGGCTATGGTGAACGAAAGCTTGATTGTTCAGAAAGGTGAACAACTTATAGGGCTGGTTTATCCTGATGTGGATGAAGCACAGCAAATGGGCTTTAACGACGAAGATTTGAATAACATTATGGAGCAAAATCGTTTACAACTGAACGCTATGTTGCCTCCGTTCTGTAAGATATCTGAAATTCGTCTGCATCCAGAAGAGTTTGTAAAAACACCGAAGAAGAGCATTAAGCGTTATCTGTATAAAGATATCGTTTGATAGTCTCACCATAGGGTCGGCTTTGTTTGATATTCTCACTAAAGACGTATCTTTGTTTGATATATATGATGTATAACACTGTTTGCCGAAAATAACACCAAGCAGTGTTTATAAAACAGAAAAAGGGAAAATAGACATAACGACAACCAATAGGGATATGTCAATAATTTGCCTTGATATCTGCTAAATAACTATGTACGAATAAGAAAAAACAGCTGCTGCACTTGCAACCTTGTCTCCCTTTCAAGACATTCTCGTGTTCGAAGAGCAAGCGCATAGGCACAAGACAATAAAGAGATGGAAATTCAGAGTTTCAACGAGCTCATAGAAAAGAGCATCATCAGTAATTGGGATAGCGATGCCCTCACCGACTTTAAAGGCGCTACCCTGCAGTATCATGATGTAGCAAGAAAAATTGAGAAGCTGCACATCATGTTTGAAAACAGTGGAGTGCAACCAGGTGACAAAATTGCTCTGTGCGGACGCAATAGTGCCTGTTGGGCTGTAGCTTTCTTGGCAACGCTCACCTATGGTGCCGTGGCAGTGCCTATTCTGCACGAGTTTACCGCTGACCAAATTCATAACATCGTAAACCACAGTGAAGCAAAACTGCTGTTCGTGGGCGATGTGGTGGCCACTGTGATTGATGCTACAAAGATGCCACACCTTGAAGGCATTATATACATTCCCGATTATTCGTTGGTGGTGTCGCGTACTGATAAACTGACGTATGCACGTGAGCATCTGAACGAATTGTTTGGAAAGAAATTCCCCAAGTATTTCCGCAAAGAACATGTGCACTATCGTCGCGAAAATAATATGAACGACTTAGCGCTCATCAACTATACCAGTGGGACAACAGGCTTCTCAAAAGGTGTGATGATACCTTATCGTGCCTTGTGGAGCAACTACGACTTTGCCATGAAGGTGATGGGCAGCAAGGTAAAGCGTGGCGCCAGTGTTATCAGCATCTTGCCCATGGCACATATGTATGGCATGTCGTTCGAGTTCTTGTTCGAATTCTTGTACGGTTGCCATGTGTTCTACCTCACCCGTGTGCCCAGCCCAGCTATCATTGCTCAGGCTTTTGCCGAGGTTCAGCCCGCGATCATTATTGCTGTGCCATTGGTGATAGAGAAGATTATCCGCAAGAAAGTATTCCCCAAGATACAGAACAACCGTATGCGCTTGCTGCTTAATATGCCTGTGGTGAACCGCAAGGTAAACCATAAGATATGCGAGCAAGTGAAGAACGCCTTTGGCGGAAAATTCTATGAGATTATTGTTGGAGGTGCTGCCTTTAACCAAGAGGTAGAGCAGTTCTTGCAGCAAATAGGGTTTCCCTACACCGTAGGCTATGGCGCTACCGAGTGTGCTCCCATCATCTGTTATGCCGACTATACCGAGTTTGTGCCTGGTTCATGTGGCAAGGCTGTAGTAAATATGGAGGTGAAGATTGATAGTGCTGATCCCGAGAATGTGCCGGGCGAAATCTTGGCGCGTGGTATGAACGTAATGTTGGGCTACTATAAAAACGAGGAGGCCACCCGCACTACGCTCGATGCTGAAGGTTGGTATCACACTGGCGACCTTGGCACCATGGATGCTGATGGCAACGTGTTTATCAAGGGCCGTTCAAAGAATATGCTGTTGGGCGCCAACGGACAGAATATCTATCCCGAAGAAATAGAAGATAAACTCAACTCAATGGCAATGGTCAGCGAGAGTGTCGTTATTCAGAAGGGAGATAAGTTGGTAGGCCTTGTGCATCCCGATTATGACGAGGCAAAGACCATGAACCTTACCAACGACGATCTTCAGGAAGTGATGGAGCAGAACCGTCAGGAGCTGAACGCTGTAATGCCCGCTTACTGCAAGCTGTCGGCCATCCGTATTCAGGAAGAAGAGTTTGAAAAGACACCGAAGAAGAGCATCAAACGCTATCTTTACCAAAACGCTGAAGTGTAATGATATAATTATAGATAGCTGTTTACATAATAAAGCCAGCAATAAGTAGGTTTATAACATTTTGTTATACCACTTATTACTGGCTTTTTTATTTCTCGTATTTCTGTTATAGCCATGCGTTTAGCTCAGTAAAGCCTGGCACTAAGCTCAATCAATCTTCGCGTTTAGCTCAGTCAAGCCTAATCTTTATTTTAATAGGCTTCCTCTTCGGCTATTTCCTCCTTCGTCAATTTCTTCTTATCCATGGCATACCAAGCGTAGGCAATATAGGCTACCACGAAAGGAACAAGAAGCGAAACGTAGAACATGGTGCGAAGCGTGAATTCGCTGCTGCAACTGTTGGCGATGGTTAGCGAACTTTGTAGGTCGACGTTTGAAGGATAGTAGGCTGTGCCATTCCATCCGGCACACAGCAGCAGGGCCAAGACGGCCAAGACCACGCCAATGCCTGCAGGCCAAATGCCTTTGATGTAACTCTTACTTACTACGGTGCGTATGATACCATAAAGCAACAATACCACGCCCAGAGCAAAGCCTATCAGCAAGGGCCACATGGTAAGAAGATTGTGCAGATACTTCATCGGTTCCATCACGATAAGGCCAGTAGTGGCATCAACGGCATAACCCTCTTTCAGCAGTGTGCGTACAAGAAACGCGAGAAACAACACCAAGAACACCACTGTGCATCCCACAAGGCGCACTGATGCTCGGCACCGTATGTTTTCATCGTCTACATTGTTAATGATATATAGTGTGCCAAGGATGCGTGCCAAGAAGAATACCGCCATGCCAAACACCAGGTTCCAGGGGTCGAGTAGTGCGTCGAGACCATAGCTGCCGTTTGCCCAATGGCTGATGATGGGTTGCAGCGAAGTCAGGTTTTCTTTGTCAATAACAAAGTTTGAACCATTGAAAAAGGTGGCTACGGCACCGCCCAGTAGCAGTGGTCCTACAATGCCATTCAGCACCAGCATCCACTGAAAGGTGCGTGTGCCCAGCACGTTGCCCAGTTTGTTTTGAAACTCATAGCTTACGGCTTGTACCACGAATGAAAACAAGATAATCATCCACAGCCAATAAGCACCGCCGAAGCTGGTGCTGTAAAATAGTGGAAACGAGGCGAAGAAGGCTCCGCCAAAGGTAACCAGTGTGGTAAAGGTTATTTCCCATTTTCTGCCCGTACTGTTAATCACAACCCGACGCTCTTCTGGCGTAGCGCCTAAACTGAAAACCAATGAGTTGGCTCCTTGTACGAACATTAAAAATACCAGCAGGGCTCCAAGCAATGAAACGATAAACCACCAGTAATGTTGCAGAGATATATAGTCCATATTTTTATTAATTCATAATTTGTAATTCATAATTTATAATTCACAATGAGTGAGGCGAAAAACTTCACTCTTAATTCTTTATTCGTAATGATCAATGACGAATGTTAATGACGAATGACGAATGACCAATAAGCAATATGATCAATGACGAATGATCAATGACGTATAACGAATGATCAATGACGAATTGAGAAAGGCGAACGTTTTATTTTATAATTCACAAATTCACAACGTCATACGAATTTTTCACTTTTCACTTTTCACTTTTCACTTTATATTTCACTCCTTCTCCCATTCAGGCCCTCTCTTAATTTGTTTGCACAAGATGCTGATTTCAACGATGAGAAGAGTGGTGAAGAGAGCGAGGAAAATGAAGAAAGTAGTGGCCACTGAGCCTGCTCCGATATCCGACACCGCAACGTTCAACGGCAGCATATCCTGTATAGCCCATGGCTGACGTCCCATCTCGGCCACAATCCATCCCGCCTCGCTGGCAATATACGCCAAGGGCAGCATAGCGATGGCAGCCCAGTGCAGCCAACGTTTATTGCTGATATCGCAGCGGAAAGCAATATGTCCAGCCAAGAGGAAGAAGAGCAGCAGCAAAGTGCCCACGCCCACCATCACACGAAACGCATAGAAGCATAGCGGAATATAAGGCACGATATCGGCCTCGCTGTTTAGGTATCCATAGCCAAAGTCGGCCATATGCGCCTCTATTTTCGCCTTAGCGTCGTTCAGCGCGTTGATATTGGCATCAGGCTGTGCCTTCAACTTACGATATTGTGCCAGTGCTTGAATGGCAATCTTACCGTTTGCGATACGTTCTTTCAGCGGAGCCACCTGTGTGCCATCGGCTTTTGTATATCCATTTATAATGTCGTTAATGCCAGGCACATAACCATCGGTGCTGTGCGTAGCCAGTATCGACAAACCATTCGGAATACTGATGTGCAGTGCATGCTCTTCGCCTGCTGCATAGTTGGGCTGCTTGAAGGGGTTGATGGCAGCAAAGGCCGTCAGCCCTACACTTTCTCCACCGTTATACAGTGCTTCCATGGCCGCCAACTTCATAGGTTGTTTGTCGGCCACCTGTACGGCCGAACTGTCACCCGTAGCCATCGCCAATACTGAGGCCACGATGCCCACGATACTGGCAATTTTGATGCTCACGATAGATAACCGTTGCTCACGTTTACGCAATAGATACCAGCAGCTTACAGCCACCACAAAGGCGGCGCCCACTATCCATGACGAGATTACCGTGTGAAAGAATTTATCAACAGCAAAAGGCGAGAGGGCCACATCGGCAAAGCTCACCATTTCGTTGCGCACGGTGTCGGGGTTGAAGGCACATCCCACAGGATGTTGCATCCAGGCGTTGGCCACCAATATCCACCATGCCGAGATGGTGGCGCCCAGCCCTGTGAGCCATGTTGCGGCCAGATGAAATCCTGCCGACACTTTCTTCCATCCGAAGAACATTACGGCCACAAAGGTGCTTTCCATAAAGAAGGCCACAATGCCTTCGATGGCCAGTGGTGCGCCAAAGATGTCGCCCACAAACCACGAGTAGTTGCTCCAGTTGGTGCCAAACTCAAATTCAAGGATAATGCCCGTAGCCACACCCATGGCAAAGTTGACGCCGAACAGGCGTTGCCAAAATTTTGCGGTGTCGCGCCAAAACACGTTGCGCGTTTTATAATAGCAAGTTTCCATAATGGCCATAATAAGGGCCAACCCCAGTGTTAGGGGCACAAACAGCCAGTGGTAGATGGCGGTAAGGGCAAATTGCGCCCTCGACCAGTCGATGGCTGTGGGGTCAATTGTTAATAGTAGGTTGTGCATGATGTTAGTGTTTTTTTATTATTTGTTTTGTTCATTTCTTTCTGTCAGTTGCGTTCCTACATAGTCGGCTTCATGTCCTTCTGTGGTGCGTTGTTTGATAAAGTTTGGAAAGAAGAACACTTTCAGAATGAGGAAGATGATAATAAGTTTTATCACAATCACCGCCCATAGCGTGCGCCCTACGGTCATCGCAGCAAACCCTTCTTTATAGAAGAGAAATATCTTTTTTATCATTCCTTTCATGTAAATAAAATAGGTGCAAATTGTTTATAAATGTAGTAGCCTTCTATGACGAGATGTCAGCATCTTATCAGTGCAAAGATAATAAAACGCTGGCAATATTATTCTTTTTTTCTTTAAAAATATCAATTTTAATAAATATAAAGAAATAGCGTTACCCTTGCTTTGCAGAATTAAGATAAAACCCTTATCTTTGCACAGTTTTATATATGTTAATTGTGATAGCACATGTCTTTGACATGCATAGAGATAATAACAAACTGTAGATAATTAAATAACAACAAAAGGATACACAAAAAATGAATAAGAAAGTTTTAATTCCGGTTATCATCATTGGGCTGTTGCTCATTGGTGGCATCGCCTTTTTGGCGATACGTCTTGACAAACAAAAGCAGGAAAACAAGGCCATGCAAGAGCTTGCCGAGATGGACAAGAAGGAAATGGAAAACGAATACCAGCAGTTTGCCAATCAATACAGTGAGATGAAGACGCAGATCACTAACGACTCGATTGTGGCTCAGCTCACTGCCGAACAAGAAAAGACCCAGCGTTTGCTCGAAGAACTGAAGCAGGTAAAAAGCTCCGACGCTCGCGAGATTGCCCGCTTGAAGAAAGAGTTGGCCACCGTGCGTTCGGTATTGCGCAGCTACATCATCGAGATCGACTCGCTGAACCGTCTCAATCAAAATTTGAAAAACGAGAACAACCGTGTGCGTGGTCAGTATGAGGCTGCTACCCGCGAGATACAGGGCTTGAACACCGAGCGTGCTTCATTGTCAGAGAAGGTGGCTATTGCAGCCCAGCTCGATGCTACCGGCATACGCATGTCGTTGAAGAACAAGCGCAACAAAGACACCGATAAGACCAAGAAGTGTAAGACTGTGCAAGTAACATTCACCATTGCTAAGAACGTAACGGCACAGAGCGGTATGAAGACCTTCTATGTGCGTATTACCAGTCCTACGGGTTCAGTGCTGGGCAATGATGGCTCGTTCACCTACGAGAACCGCCACTTGCAGTGCTCTATGAAGAAAACCATTGAGTATACAGGTAAAGAAACTACCATCGTTACCTATTGGCCTGTTACTCAGGCCTTGGTGGGCGGTTCCTATAACGTCAGCATCTTTGCCGATGGCAATATGATTGGTTCTCGCAACTTTAATTTCGATTAACGTTTTATTTGTATTGATATATTGTTTCATCAAATGAAAAAGAACATCCTTCTTTTCCTGCTGATGGCATGTGGCGTGCCAGCTGTCGCTCAACAGGTGTTGAGCCTTGACAGCTGCCGTGCGTTAGCCATGCGTAACAATAAGCAGCTTGGCATCACGCAATATAAGCAGCAGGCGGCACATTATGCCGTCAAGGCAGCCAAGACGCAGTATCTGCCTAAACTCAACGTGTTGGGTGGATATATGTTCACCAGCAAGGAGATATCGTTGCTTAACAACGAGCAAAAGTCAACACTCAATTCTATTGGCTCCACGCTGAGCGGAAGCTTAGGTAGCGACATTTCCACTACCATCACCAAGCTCACCCAAGATGGGGTGCTCACACCGCAGCAGGCACAAAACATTGGTGGTGTGCTCAACAAGATGGGTACATCTGTTGGCGATGCCCTCAACCATGTGGGCCAGCGTGTGGTGAAGGCCCTCGACACCGACACCCGCAACATGTTTATGGCTCAGGCCGTTATCACCCAGCCCTTGTATATGGGTGGGGCCATCACGGCTGCCAACCGCATGGCTGCCATCACTGAACAGATGGTGAACAACGATTTCAATGCCAAACGTCAGGCCACCCTTTACGATACCGATCAGGCCTACTGGATGGTGGTATCGCTTCGTCACAAGCAACGTCTTGCCACCAGCTTCCGCGATCTTGTCAAGCAGCTCAGTGGCGATGTTAATAAGATGATTGCCGAAGGCGTGGCCACTCGTGCCGATGGATTGAAGGTCGATGTGAAGGTGAACGAGGCCGAGATGACCCTCACACAAGTTGACAATGGCTTGTCGCTGGCCAAGATGTATCTGTGCCAGTTGTGTGGCTTGCCTTTAGATGCCGACATTCAGCTTGCCGACGAGAATAACGAGATGCTACCCATCGAGCAGACGGCTGATAGCGTGTCGGTAGAGTCGGCTCTTGAGAACCGTCCCGAGCTGATGATGCTTCAAAACGCCGTCGACCTGTCAAAGCAAACCACCCGTTTGGTGCGTGCCGCCTTCCTGCCTCAAGTGTTGCTGTCGGGTGGCTATTCAATGACCAACCCCAACCTCTATAACGGCTTCGAGCGCAAGTTTGCGGGCGTATGGAATGTGGGCGTCGTGGTGCGCGTGCCTGTATGGAACTGGTTTGAGGGCGAATATAAAGTAAAGGCCAGCAAGGCTGCCACCTGCATCGCTCAGCTCGAGCTGAACGAGATACGCGAGAAGGTAGAGTTGCAGGTAAACCAAAGCCGTTTTAAAACCATCGAGGCCAGCCGCAAGTTGCAGATGGCCACCATCAATGTCGATAAGGCCAACGAGAACCTTCGCTGTGCCAACCTTGGTTTCAAAGAGGGCGTTATCCCCTCTACCGATGTGATGGAGGCGCAAACCGCATGGCTTCAAGCCCAGTCGCAGAAGATCGACGCAGAGATAGATTTGAAATTAAGCCAGGTGAATTTAAAGAAGGCACTTGGAACATTACAATAACAATGCTACAAGAAAAAAGTTATGACAGAAAAAGCATTAGTACATAAAAGAATTTTGCTGATGGCGGCCGTCTTTACCCTGGCCATTGTTGCCATCGGCCTGATTGGAACACTTGCCTTCAAGAGCGAACCCGAAGTGATACAAGGATACGTTGAGGTATCTGAATACCGCGTGTCAAGCAAGGTGCCCGGACGTGTGTTAGAGTTGCGCGTCAAAGAAGGCGACTATGTAAAGGTGGGCGACACCTTGGCTATCCTCGACGCCCCCGATGTAAAAGCCAAGTTGGCACAGGCCCAGTCGGCCGAAAGTGCCGCCACGGCCATGGACCAGATGGCTAACAATGGTGCCCGCCGCGAGCAAATAAACGGTGCCTTTGCCCTCTTGCAACAGGCCAAGGCTGGCTTAGAAATTGCGCAAAAGTCGTACAACCGTGTGCAGCGTCTCTACGACGAGGGCGTCATGTCGGCACAGAAACGCGATGAGGCTTTCGCCAATTATAAAGCCCTTGAGGCACAGGTAAAGGCCGCCAAAAGCCAATATGACATGGCTGTAAATGGTGCACGCCGCGAAGAAAAGTTGGCCGCAGCCGCACAGGTAAACCGTGCTAAGGGTGCTGTGCAAGAGGTAAACTCATACATCAACGAGACTATGCAGATAGCCCAGAAAGAGGGCGAGGTGAGCGACGTGTTCCCCAAGGTAGGCGAACTTATTGGTACTGGCTCACCCATCATGAATATTTCTATCCTCGACGATATGTGGGGCACCTTCAATGTGCGCGAAGATCAGCTCAACGGCATGCAGGTGGGCAGCACCATCACTGCTTTCGTGCCCGCTTTCAACAAAGAAATCAAGATGAAGGTCTACTATATTAAAGACCAGGGCTCGTATGCCACCTGGAAGGCCACCAAGGCCAACGGACAGTATGACCTTAAGACCTTCGAGGTGAAGGCGCGTCCTATCAAACCCTTCGAGGGCTTGCGTCCTGGTATGTCGCTCATCCTCAAGAAATAATCATTATTTATCATGTCGAATAGTTTTTCACGCATCCTCTTCATTGCTAAACGCGAGTGCCGACGCCTCATAGCCAATCCTGTCTATGTGCTCGGTATGGTGGTGTTTCCCATCCTCGTCACGGTGCTTTTCACATCGTTGATGGATGAGGGGCAGCCTGAAGAGATGCCTGTAGGCGTGGTCGACCTTGACAACACTTCTTTCACCCGAAAGCTCACCCGCTCGCTCGACGCTTTTCAAACCACGCACATCGTGGCGCGCTATCCTAATGTTGAAGAGGCGCGCAAGGCTATGCAGCAGGGCACCATCTATGCTTTCCTCTATTATCCTAAAGGAACCACCGATGCGTTGCTGTCGTCACGTCAGCCCACCATCTCGTTCTATTATTCTTACACCTCGCTCACGGCGGGCTCACTGCTCTTTCGCGACCTCAAAACCATTTCTACCTTGGGGTCGGCAGCGGTAGGATCGGCCACCCTTAAGGCCAAGGGTCTTACTGATGCTCAGATAGGCACGTTTCTGCAGCCCATCAAGATCGACCTTCACACGGTGGCCAATCCTTGGGTCAATTATAATGTCTATCTCAGCACCATGTTGGTGCCTGGCTGTTTGTTGCTTTTCGTTTTTCTCATCACGGCCTACGCCTTTGGTATGGAGCTAAAGCAAAACACCTCGCGCCAGCTTATCAAGATAGCTGGTGGCAAATGTTGGGTAGCCATCGCAGGTAAGGTGTTGCCACACTTGTTGGTGCATCTCGCCATCTTCAGCCTATACCTATTATATATATATAAGGTGTTGCATTTCCCGCACGAGGGTGGGGTGGGCGTCATTGCCCTGTTGGCCGTGCTTAGCGTTATGGGTTCAATGGGCTTTGCCATCTTCATGTTTGGCTTGTTCCCCTCGTTGCGCATGTCAATGAGCATGTGCTCGCTGTGGGGCGTACTTAGCTATTCAATGGTGGGCACCGCGTTTCCTACCTTTGCCATGGATGCACCGCTCGAAGTGTTGTCCAACCTGTTTCCCTTACGCCATTATTTCCGTATATACCAAACCTGTGTGTTTAACGGCAATGCCCTGATATACGATTGGGCCAACATCTTGGCGCTCGTTGTCTTCGCATTGTTGCCCTTGCTGGTGGCGCGAAGCATCCGCAAGGCATACAGCACATATGTTTATCTACCGTAAGTTTTGCACATGAATATCTTATCACAAGTTAAGACGTTTCTGTCCGATATATTAACCGTGGTGGCAGCCGAGGCCAGAGCCATTGTCCGCGACGAGGGCGTGTTCCTCTTCGTGGCCGTTGTGCCCTTGTTTTATCCGTTGCTTTATTCGTGGATATATAACAACGAGGTGGTGCGCGAGGTGCCTGTGGCTGTGGTCGACGCATCCCACTCGTCTACCAGTCGCGAGTTTGTGCGCCGCTACGATGCCTCGCCCGATGTGAGCGTGGCCTATTTCTGCACCAGCATTGACGAGGCACGTCGTCTCATGGCCAAACAAGAGGTAAACGGCATTATCTATCTGCCCGAAGATATGGCTAAGCGCCTGAATCGTATGGAGCAAACCACCATTAGCGTGTATTGCGATATGAGCCTCATGCTGGCCTATAAGGCAGTGTATAGTTCGGCCACGGCAGTGGCATCGCTCATGGGCAGCGAGGTACAGGTGAAACTGTCGGGCAACTACACCAATCGTGAGAACGAAATTGCTACGCAGCCCCTCAAGTATGAAGAGGTGCCCATGTTCAACCCCACAGGTGGCTACGGCAACTTTATCTTGCCAGGTGTGCTCATGCTTATCATTCAGCAAACGTTGTTGTTAGGCATCGGCATGATGTATAGCACCCGTCGCGAGCGCGGTTACCTCATCCCCACGGCCGCACAGCCCATCTTGCAGCATCGTCATCCGTTGCTGTCGGTCTTCACCGGTCGCACGTTGTGCTTTTTGCTGATATATGCTGTGGTGTCGGCCTATGTGTTGCTGGCCATCCCCATGATGTTCCATTTTGTGCAAATTCTTCAGCCGGGCAGCTTCTTCATCTTTGTCTTGCCTTACCTGTTGGCATGCATCTTCTTTGCTATGACCGTGGCTTGCCTGTTGCGTCAGCGTGAAGATGTTATGATCATGGTGGTGTTCACCTCTGTGGCGTTCCTCTTCCTTAGTGGCGTGTCGTGGCCGCAAAGCAACATTCCGCCCTTTTGGCGTGCCTTTGGTTGTCTCTTCCCCTCTACTTTTGGTATCCAAGGCTTTGTGAAGATGAACACGATGGGCGCCCTCATTGCCGACATTGCCTACGAGTGTAAGGCTCTGTGGATACAGGCCATCTTGTATGGTCTGCTCGCCTTTTGGCTGTTGTGCCGCACCTCGCGCCAGTTTATCAATAGCAAATAACGTTTTTACATATAGCAAATATCGTTTTTATATATAGCAAATATCGTTTTTATATATACAACAAGAAACGTTTATATACAACTAAAAACAACAAAAGAACAACAAGAACAACTCTTAGGTAGCCTCTTATTAGCTCCCTCCACGTTGTTCCTGTTGTTCTTTTGTTGTATATTGTTGTTTCTTATTTATCTCTATTCACAAGTACCCTCGTAGAGACATTCAAGTGGGAATATCAAATCCCAATTTTTACCCCAAACAATATTTCCCAACTCAAGTTTGAATTTCTTAAATTTCTTTTCATCAAGATATGAGTTGTATTGGGGATGTGGATGCTTACGAATGAAAGCACCTACATCAATTGTCTTTGTCGTATTGTCTGAAAATGTAAGACATACGCTAAGCGGAGCCACATATTTTGCTGATGAAATAGTAATGTTCATATTCTTTTCGTTATTTTTGTGGAGCGAATTCTTTTCTTGAAGATGAAGAAGTTAACCCATTTCTCCACTATGTTTTTATAATACTTGTTTACAAAAGCTTCTGCTATGGCAGCATCTTTGTCACTTAAAGGTGGAACCTTGTTCGATGTGCGCCTACGCAAATGTATAAGTTTTCCGTTTTCCATTATAATTTCAAAGATGGCTTCGTGCCCATCTTTATTCACATGAACATGTATTGGTTCATGTTCATTAGAATAGAAAAGGAAGATAAAACCGAAATATTCATATATCTTAGGCATAGGCATTTTTGTTTTTGTTTATTTGCAAATGTAATCTTTTTCTATTTATTAAGCAAGTTATTTTGTATTTATTAGCATAATGCTCTTTTCTATGCTTATGTTATTTACATGTATATCAACTTTTCTTTCGTACAATATTTGTCAAGTGATATACTTTTTTCACGAAATATTTAGTGCGTCTAAAAAAATATACTTACTTTTGTTTCTTGTTGTCTCTGATATCCATTTTGTTACATTCACTATTTGTTCAGCCCAAATTGTTTTTGTAATTTTGTGCCATGATATTCTACTTTTCGGCAACGGGCAACACCTTGTGGGCAGCCCGTCAGATTAGTCAGGCTACCGGCGAACAACTTGTGCCGATAACCGACGACACTCACCCCGTCAACATTACGTTGAATGAGGGCGAACTTCTGGGCTTTTGCTTCCCTGTGCACGGCTGGCGACCACCGCTCATAGTGCGCCGATTTATCTCGCGTCTTGTTGTCGAAAACCTTTCTCAGCATTATGTCTTTGCCCTCTGTACGGCTGGCGACACCGTGGGCGAAGCCATCGACATCTTCCGTAACGATTTATGGCAACGCTCCATCCCCCTACATGCCGTAGGCTCACTGCTTATGCCCGAATCGTATGTGGGCATGCCGTTTATGGATGTCGACCCTCCACAACGTGAGAAAGAGAAGATTGCGACTTCGTCCCAACGTCTGCAAGGCATCATAGCCGACATCATGCAGCGCCGCCCCATCGCCTCGCCCCTCGATATTGGTCGCTGGCCCCGCATCAACAGTAGGTTTATCGGCTCGGTGTTTGTGAAGTGGCTCATCACCGACAACCCCTTCCGTGTCGACCCCGACCGCTGCCTCCGTTGTGGCCGTTGCGCCACCCTTTGTCCTGTTCATGATATCGAGGCTCAGCCAGGCCATTTGCCCCAGTGGCAACATAATGGTCGTTGCCTCACCTGTTTCAGCTGCTACCACCATTGTCCCGCCCATGCCATTTCTTTCGGATGGCGCACCAAGGGTAAAGGGCAGTATTATCTTAAAGTTGACGAGTAGCCGAGCGGACAAGTAGACGAGTTGCTACCCTCTAAAACAACATTACGCAAAAACAAAAATTAAAAAGATAAAAACCAATATGAAACAAATCATCCTCTTCCTTATGGCGCTGTGTTTCTCGGTTTCGACCGCACATGCTGCCAAGGCTAACCAAACGCCATTCGCCGTACGCCAGGCCGATGGCTCCACGCTCATGGTGGTGTTGCATGGCGACGAGTCGTACAGCTGGTATACCACCCTTGATGGCGTCATGCTTTCGCATGTTAACCAGTCGTTCTTCATCTCCAGCATCAACCAGCAAGGCCTTTTGCAGCCCACCCGCCAGCTGGCGCATGAGGCACAGCAACGTTCTACCGCCGAGCAGCAGTTGGTAAAGGCACAGGCCCCCTTGAAACCCCTCTTTCTGAAAGAGGCTTCACACCGCTTGTCAAAGGCTCGTGCCGCGGCTACCTCAAAATGTTTTCCACATAAAGGGTCGCCCACGGCGCTGGTTATCTTGGCACAGTTTACCGACACGGTGTTCCACATGGCCGACCCCAAAGCCTCTTTCGAGCAGTTTTTGAATGGCGGCACCCCCTCTGACCTGGGTTGTGGCGAGGCTCGCAACTATAGCAGCGTGAAGCAGTATTTCTCTGATATGAGCAACGGTCAGTTTGTGCCTAATTTTAAGGTGGTGGGCCCCGTCACCTTGCCCAATTCGCTGAAATATTATGGTGCCGATAATGGCGAAAGTAAAGATATCAACTATACGCAGTTTGTGAAAGATGCCTGTGCCGAGGCCGCCAAGTTACAGTGTTTTGCCGACCCCGCCCTCGACTCCGACAACGATGGTACCATCGACCTCGTTTCTATCATCTATGCGGGCTTTGGCCAGAATAATGGCGCTATGAACGATGCCCTTTGGGCGAAGATGAGCTTCCGCAATGTGGGCGAATTCAATGGCAAGAATGTCAATCTGAACATGATTGTGCACGAACTTAATGCCAATGAGAAACAGCTGAAAACCGTCAATCCTGCCTCAAATGGTTCTTTCTCGGTGCCACAAATAGCGGGCGTGGGCGTCTTTTGCCACGAGTTTTCACATACCTTAGGCTTGCCCGACCTTTATGCCACGGTGCCGTCGGCCAATATCAATAACCAGTGCATGGAGTATTGGAGCCTGATGGATGGCGGCGAGTATGTGCGCAACAGCTATTATCCCACGGCCTATACCGCCTGGGAGCGCGAGGTGATGGGATGGCAGACTCCACAGCTGCTCAATACCGACGGCACCTACACCCTGAAGACCTATGCTAATGGTGGCGAGGTCTATAAACTTCAAAACAGTGCCAGCGATACCGACTATCTGTTGTTTGAAAACATACAGAAACAGGGCTGGAACCAATATCTCTCAGGTCATGGTCTCATGGTTTATCGCATCAATGCCAATCCGGCCACGCTTTCGGCCATGCGTCCGCTGAACAATGTGGCTGGTCAGCCAGGCGTCACCGTGGTGCCCGCCGATGGCTTGTTGCTCAACTTTGCTACGCTCACATCGGGCACGTCGAACGAGAAACTGTCTATCTATCGCCGTGCGATGGCAGGCGACCCCTTCCCCGGCACCAGCAATGTGTGCACACTCATGGCTTCGCAAAACTTGCCCAACTATCTGTGGCGCACCGAGCCGTCAACCATTGACGCTGGCTTGCTCGATATTGACGAAGATACTGAGGCGGGCACCGTGTCGTTCCGCTTTTGCAATAACGTTGCTACGGGCATCGGTGGGGTAGAGGCTTCCGCAACGCAAGAGCAGAACGCCCCCATCTACACCCTCGACGGCCGTTTTGTAGGCACCCAACTGGCCCCTCTGCCCAAGGGCATTTATCTTGTTAATGGAAAGAAGAAGGTGAAACTTTAAAACTGCATAAATATTCATTTTTCGGGTGCATGGTATGTGGTTTTTTAAACCCATCAAATTACAGTCTGAAAGCCTTGGTTTTACCTCCTGAAACCAAGGTTTTCACAGTCTAAAACCAAGGGTTTCACGACCTGAAACCCATGCTTTCTCAAATGAGAAGTATCAACTTTGAAAAGTGTAAGCAAACCGTGCTTGTTTTCTTTTAATTTGTAAGAAAATTCACAAATCTTTATTTAAAAACCGTTAAAGCGAAATTGCATATTTATACAACCAAACTGTATAAATATGCAATTTTCCTTGTTTCCTTGTTCCCTTGTCTACTCGTTTACTTGTCTACTTGTCTACTCGTATACAGGCAGCCTGTCGAAGACATGCGAAACTAAAATTCATAATCCTTGGCCAGTCCGCCTTCGCTCGTCTCCTTATACAGCGATGGCAGGTCGTGGCCCGTCTGTTTCATCACGTTCACCACACGGTCAAACGACACGCGGTGCTTGCCATCTGAAAGCGATGCATACAGGTTAGCATCCAATGCACGTGTGGCAGCAAAGGCGTTGCGCTCGATACACGGAATTTGAACCAGTCCGCATACAGGGTCACAGGTCATGCCCAAGTGGTGCTCCAAGCCCATCTCGGCAGCATATTCTATCTGCGATGGGGTGCCGCCAAACAGTTGGCAAGCAGCAGCCGATGCCATGGCACAGGCCACGCCTACCTCGCCTTGGCAGCCCACCTCAGCACCTGATATAGAGGCATTTTTCTTCACAATGTTGCCAAACAAACCTGCCGTAGCCAGGGCATGCAGTATGCGGGTGTCGCTCACCTCATGGCTGCGCGACATGTGGTACAGCACGGCGGGCATCACGCCACACGACCCACAGGTGGGAGCCGTAACAATGGTTCCGCCCGACGCGTTCTCCTCGCTCACCGCCAGTGCGTAGGCCGACACCAGGCAGCGCGACGCCAGCGATGGCTTATAGCCTTGCGCCTTTACAAAGTAGGTCGACGCCTTGCGCGGTAGGTTCAGCGGACCCGGCAGCGCTCCCTCATGGTCGAGGCCACGCTCTACCGACTCCTGCATGGCTTTCCACACCTCCATCAGATAGTCCCAGATGCTGCTTTCCTCACATTCGTCTACATATTCCCAGTAGCTTCGGCCGTGATTATCGCACCATGTCAGTATCTCTTTTAGCGTGTTCTTTTTATACACATCCTTTACATCGGTGAGCCAACGGGTCTCGCCACCCTCCGACAGCGCACCACCGCCCACGCTATACACCGTCCAGCTGTCTACCTCATGTCCATCTTCGTCAAAGGCGCTGAAGGTCATGCCGTTAGGGTGGAAGGGCAGAAACACCGACGGCTTCCAGTCGATGTTGATGGGGGCAATAGGTTTCAGCACTTCTTCAATGGCCACGTTGGTCATATGTCCCTTGCCCGTAGCTGCCAAGCTGCCATATAGTGTAGCCTTAAACGCTTTGGCGTCGTGATGGTGTGCGGCAAAAATTTGTGCTGCTTTCTGTGGCCCCATCGTGTGGCTGCTCGATGGGCCTTTTCCTATTCTGTATAATTCTTTTAGTGATTCCATTTTTAATTATTCGTCGTATTCTTATATTTAATATGAATCGTATCGTTAAAATATCCTCTCTTTGCAAAATTCGATAAAATTTTTGATATCTGCAAGCGATGTCTTCAAAATTATTGAGACCGTTGGTTTCTACATAATAATAAAGGTAGGAACATGAACGAGCCAACAACAGAGGTTAGTAGACCTGATATCGTGCCAACAGCCAGCGACAACCAAAAATCATTATCTCCCGCAATAACAAAAGGAATGAACCCTATGATTGTTGATAACACTGTTAGCATTATGGGTGTTACTTTTCTGTTCCATGCTTTTATGAAAGACGTGATGGCAGATAATTTTGGTCTTATGCGCCTAATATTGTTATATTCGTTTACGATGTAGATGTTTGAGTTTACGCTGATGCCAGCAAGTAGCACCAGTGAGGCAAATCCTCCTTCACCGAAGTTTAGTTTCAATGCACCAAAAGCTAAAAAGACACCAATAAACGATAAGGGTATCACCAATAAAATGGCAAACGGTTGACGCAAAGAGTTGAATAATATAGATGTAATAAAAAAAACGATGACAATCACGACGCCAAGTAAAAGTATGTTTTTCCATCCGTCATGTTCTTCTCTAATACTACTATACGTCTTCTGTTTAATGCTGTAGCCCAAAACCATCTTGCTTTGCATTTGTTTGATGTCGCGTTCAATTATTTTATAGCCCATAACCAAATCGCCTATATAGTCAAATTGTATACAAAGTAGATACTCTTGGTCGTTTTTCACGATAGCATCGGCTATCTGGCGTTTTTCAACGCTGGCTACATCGTTCACCTTAAATACTTTACCATCTACATATATAGGCAAATTAGTAAATGCCCAGGTGTTGAGTTCTGAGGATGATGGTTTTAGTACGAGGGTAACAGCGTTGCCCTCAAACAACACAGAAAGGCTTTGCTTGTCGTTGCCGAAACTGTTGCGTAGAGCTGCTACCGCCTTTGTAATAGTAATGCCTTGCTTGGCTAGTTTGTGTTTGTCAAAATCAAGATACAATTCCTCTTGTTTTTCGTTCCATTTTTGCCGTGCCGAATTGATAACGACACTTTTTATGCGTGGGTGCTTAAGTAACATATTACGAAATTCATTGGCATATTTATTTAGCTGGTCGTAGTTATAGCCTCGCAACCACACCTCTATGTCGCCTGCCGACATTCGCGCATCGTTTGAAAACTCCATTTGCCCAGGGCCTCCCACTGACCAGCTGCCTCCGCCTATCGTGAGTGCCTCTTTTACAATTTTATGGTGTAGTGACACAGGTATGCCTCTATCAACAGCTTCTTTTGAGAAACTGACCCAAATGTTACCATCGTTAGGCCCTGTTATATAGGTATGAAATTGTTGTATGCCTTTCTCTCTTGTGAGGAAGGCTTCCATGGGTTTTATCATGTTGTTAACTTGCTGAAGTGTGCCTCCCTCACCTATATGCACGTTGATGCCAATGCCTGTTTCTTCTGCTTCTGTGTTGATGCCTTTCTTGTGCCCTGCATTGTCAACAAAAAAGCGCAATGTGCCTCCAAGTATCTTGTCTACAGTAGAGCGCATTTGCTCACAATAATAACTGTTTCCCACCGTTTGGTTATATAGCTTTTCCCACCAGTTTGAGGGACAATCAATAGACATGGGCAGAAGAAAAACAGGAAGGCCAAATGTAAGCACTGTCACGGTAAACACCGCTTTTCGGTGCGTTAGGCATATAGTAGTTGCTTTAGCATAAACGCGGTTAAATGCCATCACGTTATGTAGGCATTTCTGAACCTGATGGTATCTTGATGCATGTTTCTGCACGCCCATTTTTTCCATTAAGGCGGGTACAAAGAAGGTGGCTGTAAACAGTGACGACACAAGGTTGATGATGATGGCCATTGAGAAGTCAACGAGATTTAACTTTAGATCATAGTCAAGAAAAAAGATGATAGACAATGCTCCTATTGACGTCAATGTGGCGGCAAGCATTGGCATGAACGCCTTGATATTATTACGACTGATAATGTGGTAAGCCATTACGATCACATTGTCAATCATTAAGTTGAGAGATATAGTGATACCAGCAAGTGTGTAGAAATGTATTTCAATACCTGCAATATAATATATGCCTACTGCTATACAAAGGCTTATAATAAGGCTTGTTAATACCACGATGGCCAACTTTTTGTTGCGTGTAGATATGAATGTAAATAATATCAGTATTAGCACAGTAAGTGCGCTGCGCGTATAGTTTATCTGTAAATCATGGCTTAACTGACTGCTACTGTCGTTCTCAAGATGCACTTCAAAGGTATGGGGCAGCGACTTTTCTATCGCTTTCATCATCTTCTTCACTTTCTCGCCTATAATCACCTGATTGGCATCATGTTCGGCTGTAATGTCTACAAACACAGTCTTCAAACCATTTATCCTTTCCATGTTAACAGGCTCTTCATCATAGTCGGCAATTTTTACAAAACTGTCTATCGAAACCAATTGTCCGTTGGCAGTTCTTATCTTTGTTTTACTCAGGTTAAGAATTCTATCACCGTCTGCAGCCATGTTTATACGCATCAGTTTCTTTTTGCCATCAAAATCGCTCACCATTTCCATGCCCAGTGGTTTTACGTATGAACAGTTTGTTATGGCCTCTTGTATATCTTGCATAGTTATGCCTGCTGCTTGCATCTGTCGGCTGTCGCATACGGCTGTCATCACCCGTTCTGCGGTTTCGTTTTGTTTTACTGTTTTGATGCCGCTTATTTGTCCTAACTCCGATATTATTTTGTCGTCAACCACATGTTGCATATCAACAATTGATGTGTCAGCACATATTGCATAACGTAGAAAGGGGGACGATGCCAACTTGTCTGACTGCCGTACCATGATGCGTGGATAGCTAATGCCTGTTGGCAATCTGTCCCAAACCTGTCTTATGGCTGTAGCAGCCTGAAGACGTGCAGTGGCCATGTTAGTTCCGTGTATGAAACCCAGCGTCACAATTCCGCTACCGGTGTTTGATACAGAGTTTACATACTTAATTCCCTCAATGCGCGATAGCACTTGTTCTATTTTGCTTGTAGCTTCGTCTTCTACAACGCGTGGCGACATGTTGCCCATATTAAAAGAAACGGTCATTTCAAGCAAGTCGTTTTCAGGAACTTGCTTAACCGTAAGTTTTGGCAAAAGGGCTATGCCTATAAGTGAGAAACAAACAAATGTTACTATTAGTGTGAAGGCCGAATACTTTTGTAATTGGTTCATCGTTTATAATATTTAGATGAAGATACTAAAAGTTGAAATGGTCATACAGTGAAATATCATGCTCAAAGTTGTAAAGCGTAAGGCTCTGTATGTGGTAATAAACCGTCCAGTAGTTGCGAAGGGCTGTGATATAGTTGCGTTGGGCATCGTCTTGTCTACTACGGGCCAGTAGCAAACTGTTTACATCGGTTTTGCCTATCATAAATCTACGCTGTATTTGCTGATAAGCCACTGACGCAATATCTCGTGCCTCATGGGCAGCTTTTATCAGCTTGCCTTGTATGTTAAAGTCGTTTACGGCAAGCACGATATCTTCTTTCATCTTTAAATCGTCTTGTTCTATCTCGGTCAAAGTTAGGGCTAAGTCGCTTTTCGCTTTGTTTACCTTCCCTTTTCTGATGCCCCAGTCTATAAGGGGTATTGATACTGATACCGACACCAGTTCTTGATGAAGCGGTTTTTTGTAGGCATCTGAAAAATTGTCGGCTACCTGATTGAAACCTATACTTGCGTCAATTTGTGCGTTGAAAGCCGACGAACGTTTGGTATATTGCAAGTTTTGTTCCGACTCTAACCTACGTTGGCGCAATTCGGCGTATTTGGGGTTGTAGAGATGTGCCATTTCTATCGCTTTGCTTACATCTATTTGTGTAAGTATGGGTTCATGTGGCATCTCGGCCACAATGCTGGTTGTCTTTTCCATACGTAAGTAGATGGCCAACTGTGACATAGCGCGGTTGAGTGTTGTGCGTGCATTTTCTAAGGTGTTACCGGCGTTTAATGCGTCAAGTTTTAGTGTAAGTAAATCGGCTTGGGTAATTGATGCAATCTTGAATCTTTGACTACCCACAGTGAAAAGCGAATCGGCTATCGTTTTGCTATTCTTCGCCATCTCATATTCTTTTTGAGCAAGAGCAAGGCTGAAAAACAAACTTGTTACCTCTTCTGATACTCTACTTATGTTATATACCAACTGCTTTCGGCTTTTCTCATATTTAAGAGGTTCAATTTGTTTATCCCATTTAAATGGGTTGTAGCCAATGAGCGTTTGGTTATAGCCAATTCTTATGGGGACACTTGAGTACTGGGTAGAGCGTGAGTTGCCAAAATTGCGCATGTAGTCAAGGCTTGAGTTGATATAGAATGTACCTCCTGTGAGAGGTAACTTTTGGGTGATACTCAAGCCACCGCCTGTGCTTAACATTTGTTGCTGTCTATATACATCTTGGTCTTCGCCCGAGTCGTATCGGTTGGTGATGTACCGATAATAGGTCATTGGCGTAAGTTTCAGTGTGAGCTGTGGCAGTTGTTGGGCTTTATATGCTACATACGTCCAGTAGCTTGACATATATTCATTGCGATATTGTGCCACGGCTTTTGATGAGGCGTTGGCTATATCCAGCGCTTTCTGCAGTGACATAACTTCTTTTGGTTGCTGTGCTCTCAATGGCATTGCATATAATGCTATGAGCATGGCAAATGTGTATGTAATTATTTTCTTTTTCATTTACTTGCTTTTTATAAAGGTGCAATATATAAGGGGTATGATAAACAGGCTTACCAATGTGCCAAAAAAGATGGCTGATGTCATGGCCACGGCAAGTGAACGCTGCAGTTCTGACCCTAAGTCTGATGATAGGAAAAAAGGTATCATACCAGTAATGGTCGTAAGCGAGGTCATAATGATGGCACGCAGACGTCGGTGTCCTGCTTCATGCACTGCTACAGTAAGATTCATTCCCTCGGCGTGTAACGTGTTTATGGCATCAATTTTTAGTATCGAGTCGTTCACAACAATGCCGCAAGAAGCAATGATGCCTATGGCTGACATAATGTTGAGTGAATAGCCACAAACCCATAATGTGGCCAGTGCCAGAGAGGTGTCTATTGGTATTTCAAGTAGCACAATTAATGGCTGTTTGAAACTTTCAAACTGTGCGCAAAGTATAAAATACATGAGTAGCAGTGACACGAAGAAAATGAAAATCAGTTGGCGTATTGTTTCCTTGCTTGTAAAATATTTGCCCGAGAAGTCAATGTTCCATCCGTCGTGCTTGTTGCCAGAAAATTCGCGCTTGAGATTGTCTATTAAGGCAGGCTTGTCGTTAACGTTGTCAAAGATATAAGGAATGTATATATCGTGTTTCCCTGCCACAATCGTTTTGAAGCCTTCGGTGCTGCTCGTACTGATAAATTCTGAAACGGGCACCATAGTGGCCTCTCCAGTTACACTTTTGATGGGCACCATAGCTTTTGCTAAATAGTTGTTTATAGTGCCACCATCACCAGCAATTAGTACAGGCATGTTCTCGCGGGCCGATTTAAGATTGGTGGCCTCAGCATCTTGAAACACTTGTTGAAAACTGTTTGATAAATCGTTTATGCTAAGGCCGTAGACCATTGCTTTCTGTGTGTTGACATTGATTGTAATCTGTTGTTGTTTGGCAATGGTTACTGGCGATAACCCCGTACAACTTGTTATGGATTTGCTTAATTGCTGTACGTCATTTATTGTTATTGCTTGTTGTAAGTTGTCGGGGCTTACCTCGGCCACGATGTCTGGTTCTGACAAAGAAAACACTTTGTTGAAGATGTTGTCGGGCGTTTCAAATGTGATTTGTGCTTCAGGCCACTTACTTTTTATATATTTTTGTATGCTTGTTTGGGCTTTATGCATCTGTTCGCGACTATCGGTTGTCAGATATACAAACGATTCGTTAGGTGACATCATTGAGTGGTCGTTTAGCATATAACCTTGATGACCAATTTCTGCCACATATTCTTTAACCGCTGTGCCTGCTGCTTTGATGCTCGCTTGGGTTCGTGCGGTGTTTTCTGTTGTCTCAATGCTTTCGTTCCAGTCTATTTTTATGGTTGTATCATTCTGCTCAAGCTTAGGAAACAGTTCTTTGGGTATACAGGTAAATAATAGGGCGCATAGTGGTAATGTGGCTATCACAAAACATAGCCATATTTTCTTGTGTTTAAACACTCTGTTTATGCCATTATTGTATGCCTTTAACATCCATCCGCTCAGTTTGCTGCTTGTGTTGCTGTTCCATTTGCGGTTTAATAGTTTGGTTTGCGATACTAATAAATATACCACTGGCAGTAAGAATATAGCTACAATATATGAACTGAGTAGGCCAAAAGTTATTGAATAAGCTTCATCAGAGAATAACGCTCCTGAAATATCGCTTATGAAGATTAAGGGTACAAACACCACAACTGTGGTAAGCGACGAACTGAGCATTGGTGTTATCATCTCGGCAGTACCGCGAGCACATGAGGCTATAAGTGTTTCACCGCGTTCGCAATGTTGCGAGATGTTTTCTGTCACAATTAATGCGTTGTCTATCATCATGCCTACTACGAGCACCATGCCCGACAACGAAATGGTGTTGAGCGAGATATTGAATATGAAAAAGAACAGAAACGTAAGTATCATGGCCTCAATCATGCATATAGCTACAATAACAGGAGCTTTTATGTCGCCCATGAATAGTAGCGCTGCAACAAACATTAAAATAAAGGCCAGTACAAAGTTTTGACTGAGCGAGGAAATGGTGTAATCAAGTAGTTCAGTTTGGTTCCTGTTTACAGTAAAGTCTATCTCTGGATAGGCTTTCGAAAAGGTTTCAAGAGTCTGTTTCACGTTTGATTTCAGGGCATCCATGTTAGAACTGCCACGCTTTATGACGGCCAGCGATATGGCCCTCTTCCCATTCAACAGTACCTTACCCATTGTTGTTGAGGCGGTGATTCTTACATCGCAGAAATCTTGAATCTGATACATACGTCCATTTTTGTTTAGAAATATATTGCGTACGTCATCTGTAGTTCTTATGATGCTTCCTATATGTAGGTCGTATTCGTAACATCCGTCATGTACTGTCATTGTTCCTGGGTTAACATTGCTATTAACCAGTGCGTTGCGCAAATCGGCATCAGTTACCCCTGCTTGTTCCATCTTGCTGCGGTCGGGTTTCAGCATGATTGTCTTTTGTGGCACCCCTGTCATGTCGGTCATTGCTACTTCTGGCAACTGCTCAATTCGTCGCTGCACTACATGCCGAGCAACATCACACATTTGTAAAAAGTGTGCCTCTGATGTATCCTTTAGCGTCATGTTGACATATAGTACGGGTATGTCAGTGGCGTTTGCTTTTACGGCTTTGGGTCGTAATACGTTTTTAGGCAGTAAGCCTGATACGGCATCAATCTTTTCGTTCACTTCAATAAATGCCAGATTGATGTCTGTTTCATAATCAAATTTTAGTTTGATATTGCTTATGCCATCTTGCGATTGGCTTTTTATCTCTTTTAACCCTCCTACTTGCATCAGCTGACGGCGCAATGGTTTGGCGACGCCGTTGTCTATTTGTTGGGCAGACAGTTCTGGGGCTGTGGCTTGCACATTAATTTCAGGTATTGGTATAGAGGGTAGAAGTGATACAGGTAACTGATTGAATGTGGCAAAACCCAATAGCATGATAGCCACAAATGTCATGGTTACAGCAATAGGTCTTTGCAGAAGATATTTTACCATGTTCATATTTCTATTTCAAGATTTCTTAATTGTGTATTTTTACTTCTGTGCCATGTGATAGGTTCTGATTGTTGCTCACAATTATCTCCATGCCTTGCTCTAATCCCTTGGTCACTACACATTCGTTCATGTTTTCTGCTCCTGTTTGTACGTAGTGCCAAACAGCCTTGCCATTGTCTACTGTGAATACTACTAAACGGTTTGAACGGTGGACCAATGCTGTTTTAGGTACCACAATTTGCGACTTGAATACTCGATGCACACTTACACCCACATTCATGCCGCTTAATAAGTAGTCGCAGTGGCTTACCCTTGCTGTTACCTTTATCATACCATTCTCGTCAACAAGAGGGTTTATGGCTGTTACAGTTCCGTTCACAGCTTTTTGTCTTGGATCTATGGGGGTTATGACGACACGTTCGCCTGTGTGCACCATCTGAAGTTCGTTTTCCAATACGGTAAACTCTACATCCATATTTGTCGTATTAATGATTCTGCACAATGGGGTAGATGTAGAAATATTGTGTGCCTTACTTGTCACATTGGCCACTACACCAGCAAATGGAGCACGCAAACGGGTATTGGCTATATCATATTTTGTCTTCTCTATGTCGTTTTTACACCGTTCATAACCACTTTTTATCATTGCTAACCGCATTATATCTTTGGGTACACGTGAAAAGTCATCAGGGGCATAGCCTTGGCCTATCAGTATGTCTTGAAGTTCAAGTTTGGCTTGCTCCATGTTTATATTAGCCTGTTTTAAAGCGTTTCGCAGCGAATAAGTGTCAAGTTCTGCGATGACTTGGCCTTTTACAACATGGTCGCCATTTTTGACAAAGATTGTTTTTATAAGCCCTGAATTAGGAAACACAAGGTCGGCATACTGTGAGGCTGTTAGTTTTCCGTTGCTGATTAACTCATAGTTAAAATCGCGAGGCTCTATCTTTATTGTGCGCACGTCCTTGTCGGGCGTGTTAAGTTGTGTTGTTACATTTTGCGAATTCTCGTCTGTAGCTTTCTCGTTTCGCTTTTGACACCCTGTCATAAAGAGAAATATCGTCAATAGTATAATTGTAGTCAGTTTCTTTTTCATCTTCTTTTTGTATTTTGTGTCATTTGTTCATTACAATCATCCGCCCCACAATTTGGTTAAACGGTACAAGTCCCCAATATCGAGGGCACTGAAAAAGTCCCCATTTTTAAAAACTAAAACGGAAAAAGGTTGCGATTTATAACTTCTCTTTCTACAAATCGCCTTAATAAGGCTGTATTTGACAGAAAAAGACGGATAAAGCTACGATTTATCCGTCATGAACTTTCAATTTGAAAGTGGATTTTACTTTTTCAATGCCCTCCTAATATCTACTGTCATTTGAATGTGCGCGATTGTCGCCCACATAAAATATGAACGTTAAAGTTTGTCATGTTTACATACTCCAGGCCAACCAGGTATTCCACAGTTTTTCTCCCTCTTAGCGTTGTTCGATGTCCTGTTTACCGATATATAGAAATGAATAGCATTAAAGGGGTCTCCAACAAATTCTGTTACATTAGAGTTGACGGTAATTTTGTAGATGGTACATTCGGCAAATGCTAAATCGCTGATTTTTCGTACCGTTGAAGGCACAGTGTATGACTTGCGCACCTTGCCACGTGTGCAATAAATTAATGTGGTCATCTTTTTGTTGAACAACACATCCTTTTCGACCTTGAAATAAGGATTGTGGGGAGACACTGTTATTGTCTTTAGCTTTCTTGCCTGGAAGAAAGCTCCATCTTCAATTTTAGAAACTGATGTAGGTATATTTATCGAAACAATCCCCGTCATGTTAAAGGCTAAAGCGCGTATTGTCTTAATGGTGTTAGGAAGGGTCACGCTCGACATGTTTTTTGCAAAGCGGAACGCTTTTGTTCCTATCTCTGTAACCGTATATTTCACGCCATTGTGCGTAACAGTGCTAGGTATCACCACTTTGCCACTGTATGCGCTTTTTATTAACATCTGGTCTGTTCGAGGGTCTTTGTAAGTGACACTTACAGTATGTTTTTTGTTAGATAGAATATTGTAATAGATGCCACCCACCGTAAAATCGTAGGCAAGGGTAGACAATTGTGTCATTGTCATTAGCGCGACCAAAACGATAGCGCGATATGATATGTTTTTAATGCTTTTCATATAAAACTATTTTTGAGTAAGTAGGTGTTTAAAATTAATTCAAATGACTCTATGTCATATTTTGGTCTGTATGTCCAGCTCCGAAGAGGGAGTGTAGCGGGCTACACGACCGATGAGAGCTGGGCATACGGGCCAAAAGATGGCGTAGAGGCATTTGAAAGCATAACCTTTTTTATTAGATTCATATATGCGATTAATTTTGAACACCTACTTATATAATAATAAACATGGATTTCCTTCAACATTGATTGTCTTTGAAAAATCCTTTAATTTTGTGTTAAATAGGTTGATGTTATTTTCAGTAGCTATCTTTTTTATTGACTCAAACCAAAGTTCATCATTTATACAACTAATTATTTCATTGTCTGATGAACCTACAGGATGATAGATTAACTTTCCTTCAAGGATATTTTTAACAAGTGTATCTACCTTTGCATTTCCTGGAGAAATGTACCCCTTATCTGTGCGCTTGTCTATCCAATAAAAGCCATTTTCTTCTGGCATAGTGGTTACTAACAGCAATATGTCGTTTGTTTCATATATGTTGTTAAAGCCAATGAAAAATTTGCCATTGTTGTTCAATTGTGCCAATTTTGAAATACTAAAGTCGCCTTGTTTGGCAACCAATTCTTTAGAAGGAAGTGGTTGTGGTGTATGCAATGTATACAAGGGCTTTACATCACCTTCCTTGTAAGAGAAAAGTGTGTCATTGAGAAATTTCAAAAAGTGCAGCTCTCCACCGCATGCTGTAATGGGTTTCTCGGCAAAGGGTGCGCTATAATTACCTACTGAAACAGGAGAGAATTCATCAAAGGCAATAGGCTTTTCTCCGTTATTAATACTGGCTAATGTATAAGCGTATTTTTGTGGAGGATAGCCGCCACTTAACTTATTGCTGAGTAATAATTTTCCGTCAGGGGCGAGTTCTGCGTCTGTAAACCATGCAGTTTCGCCTGATATTTTTATGTTATCTACGAATTTTCCATCCAACGAAAATACTTTAATGCTTCTCGTCATTCTGTCAACAATGCCGACATTTCGATCTTTTGTCAAAACAATATCACTAGCCTCAATATATTCTTCTGGCCCTTCACCTTTTCCTGATATCTGACCGTAATATTTTCCTGTATTCCGGTCAAACGTATATACGTCTCCTGTGTTTGATAACACAACTAAAGTGTCGTTTACGTCATATAATTGCGTGATATCTGGTATGATGCAATCATCATTCGATTCTAACTGAATAAATGTATAGTCGTTAAACATATCCGACATCTTAACATCTGTATCTAGTTTAAATTCGACACTCTTTATAGGTAAAAGAGAAGGCTGCTTGTCTGAACAACTTTGCAAAGTAGACAGACCGAATAAGGTACAAACGATAAATGTTTTATGAGTAAAAACTAATTGTTGTAATATTTTTTTATATAACATATTATATATTGTAATTGCTTGTTGTTGATGTTGGTCTTTCCGATTTACGAACCATTTTGAGGCTGTATCGTCAGTTAGTGTGGATATATAATTATTGGTTATTAGGCCATACGAACTGGCGATGCAGAACTAAATGTCTCTAAAAGAGAATAGACCACCAAATTTCTTTATACTTTTCTGTTATGGTAGTATTATTACCATCTATTTTAGAATAAAGATCAAAGCATATTAATTTTTTAGTGTGAAAGATGTAAATATGTATTTGTGCCATCCTTTATAACAACCCGTTCATAGCCTTCATTTCTGCTGTCACTTTTGTTGGCTTGCCATCGGCTGTCTGTACAATAACGATGTGTTATCAGGATGGGATGTCTGCAATG
>ENA-ORMX01000192-ORMX01000192.1-human-gut-metagenome-genome-assembly--contig:-NODE-192-length-45171-cov-6.936807_pt1 | contig 45171 bp, 38 predicted proteins | sample MGYA00242108_ERZ509007 | MGnify/ENA primary metagenome ERZ509007 (study PRJEB26280, sample SAMEA2338745) | human gut metagenome | biome: human gut; feature: human-associated habitat; material: faeces...
CCGCTACGCAGCTGCTGGGCTGCTTTCTTGTAGTCTATTTCCAAATTGTCCATATTATAAGAACTGTGTTAAACTATTATTATTATAGCCTGACACAGTTTATTTTACACTCTCTTTTAATTTTTTACTTTTGAATGTATTGCAGAATCTGTTCGGCGTGAATCTTCGTCTTTATTTCTTTCGGTGTGAAGATTTTCTGAATGATGCCATTCTCGTCAACGAGGTATGTTGTGCGGAGAATACCGATGGTTTTTCTGCCGCAAGCTACTTTTTCGCCCCAACAGCCGAGTTGCTGCAATAGTGTTGTCTCGGTGTCGGCGATAAGCGGGAACTGCAGTCCCTGAGCGTCAGCGAATTTCTTCTGCAGGGTCTGCTTGTCCTTGCTGACACCTATTATCTCGTAGCCGGCAGCAGCCAACTCCTCTTTATGCGCCTGGAGGGAACATGCCTCGGCTGTGCATCCGCTGGTGTTTGCCTTAGGATAGCTGTAAAGCACAATCTTGCGACCTCTGTAGTCGCTTGCCTTGATTTCGCGTCCGTCTTGGTCGATGCCAAGAATCTCGGGTATTTTGTCTCCTATGTTCATAATTTTGTTATGTTTGTTTTATGTTGCAAAGATATATGTTCAATCTGAGATAAACAAACTATGAGTTGAATAATGTTCATACTCTTATTCCACATTAATTCATAATTGCTCTCTTACAAAATATGGGAAAGTCGATTTGTCTGATTGTGGGGCAAATTCAAAGCCTTCGTAGCTGAAAGCTGAAAGTTCATCGGGAGTGGTGAGGCGGTTGCTCAGAGCGAAGCGTACCATAGCTCCGCGGCACGACTTTGCCCATACAGCCTGCATCTTCAGTCTGCCGTCTTTCTGTCGCACATAGAAGAGAGGCTGTACGACCGTCACTTCCTTACATACCCTCTTCCAGTCGAATAGATGCTCATATTCCTCTGTGGAGAGATGCAGGAGAATGCCGTCGTCAGCCCGCACGCAGTCTATTAGCACATCTGTCAGCCGGTCTTTCCAAAACTGATTTATGGGCTTGTCGTTTGTTGCTTCGAGCGTGACGCAATGCTCCATACGATAAGGCACAATACCGTCCATTGGGCGAAGCAGACCATATAGGAAGCACGTTATCCAGAGATGTTTTTGGGCGTATTCCAATGCCTCGTCGCTCAAGGTGCCGGCACGCAGATGCTTGTATGCCTGACCGTTGTAGGCAAGCAGGGCTGGCATCTTCTCGGCTGCCATAAAGTTCTGATAGCGTCTCCAGTTCTCAGTCGCTATCTTCTGGCTGCAATCCAGCTGCCGAGCCAAATCCTCAACGTCCATCCTTGCCATTTCTGCAGCCAGAGTGTCGGCTACGTTCTGGAAGAGTGGGGTGGAGAGCGGCTTTCTGTCCGTCTTGTCGAACATTATCTTGGCGTTTGCTAATAATATCTGCATGTTGTATTCTTATGCTCTTCGCTTTAAAATCAGTCGGTTTTTCTTTTTCTGCCGATCAGTCGATATCAATCAGTTGAAAGTGCTTGTTGAAGGTCAGGTCAATTCCGTTCGCCAATTCCACTTCGTATTCCTTTTTGTTCAACTCAATCTTTCTCACAGTTTCTCCTCTATAATTCTCCTTCAAGTAGTTCTTGATGGGTTGCGGAATCAGCTGGTTGGGCACGATGCCTTGCTTGCAGTCAATCTCAGTAAGATTACCTTTCTTGTCGAACTCCAGCTTCGTGCCATTCCGCAGAACAACGTCATAGCTTCTGCTGACAACGCCAGATTCAATCGTAGCAAGCATCACCTTCTGACCCTTGAAGTGTTTGCTAAGCAAGGTCTGAGCTTTGGCAGGAAGTTCATTAACATTGATAGGCTTGTCGTTGCCCGCATTTGCTACGATATTGAATGACATCATGCAACAAATGGCAATCATCAAAATTCTCATAATTCTTTTCATAAGCTACAAATTAAAAATTTATAAATACCATACATTCAATTAGACGCAAATCGTTCGCGAAAGTTTATTACAAACATCCTTTTTCTTTCTGTTCTTCCTTTTTGTTCACAATCTGCGTGATGCGCCTGATGCTTCTGTTGCGTTGGTTGATGATGAGCGGCACACGTTCTACGACCACCATAGAAGTGTCGAGCCCCAATGCCTTAGGCTCGTCGATGCCTATCTTGCTGATAAGAGCGTAGAAACTCATCAACAAGTTCTGCTGACGGTTGGCGGAACTCTCTGGATAATATACACGATGAATGATGATGAACCGGAAATCGCCAGGTATTCCGTTCTTACGAAGCGAAGGATAGGTGCTTTTTAAATCTACCTTCTTGCTTGCCACAAGGTCTTCCACCACTTGTCGCAGATATAGACTCACACGAGGCTCAATGCGGAAACCTATGTGCATCGTCACACTATAGAGAGTGTATGGCACCAGAGTTTTGCAGCTGTACTCAAGCGTGTCTGGAGTATCTACAAACTCCATATTTATAAACCAGTAATGATCGGCACGCTTGGGCTGCTTGTTGATGATGGAATAGAGCAGTTTGTCGTCTACGGCGCCTTCCTTGTCGGCATGGTTTACATAGACAAGATTGGAGGCGTACTTGGGGATGCTCTCGTCGGCTTTGATGTCGGAGATAATCTGATAATAGTCATCCAGCGGTTTGGTGCGGACATAATGGCGTCGTATCTTCATGGCTCTAACCCATACATACATCATCAGGAACAGGATTCCGCCAATGAGCATCGTACACCATCCTCCTGCGAGAAACTTCGACAGATTGGCTGCCAGGAATATGGCTTCGATGGTGCAGTATGCGCCCATAAACAATATCGTGAGGACTCGCGACACGCCCTTGCTGTGCAGGTAGAAACCGAGCAGAAGGGTGGTCATCAGCATGGTGATGGTGATGGCGAGTCCGTACGCAGCCTCCATGTGTGAGGAGTCGCGAAAGAGCAGGATGATGAGAACCACGCCGATGTACATGGCAAGGTTGATCATCGGGATATAGAGTTGTCCCTTTACATGAGTAGGATGCTTTATACGCATACGCGGCCAGAAGTGCAGGTTCATGGCTTCGCTCAATATGGAGAAGGTACCGCTGATAAGTGCCTGACTTGCCACGATAGCCGCACCCGTGGCCATGATGATGGCGAAGATCAGCATGCTCTGCGGCATTATGGAAAAGAACGGATTCACGGACAAGGCTGTTGGCACATGGTTCAGCACCCAAGCGCCCTGTCCCAGATAGTTGAGAATGAGCATGGTCTTTACAAATGCCCAACTGATGGTGATGTTCTTTCTGCCACAATGTCCCAAGTCGGAGTAGAGAGCCTCGGCACCGGTAGTACAGAGGAACACGGCGCCAAGGATTAAGAACCATTCAGGCGATTGTGTTAGCAGAACAACTGCGTAATAGGGATTGAAAGCCTTCAGTATCATGGGGTAAGACGTGATGCTGACGGCTCCCACCACGCCCAACAGCAGAAACCATAGCAGCATGAATACTCCAAACGACTTGCCTATGCTCTCTGTGCCAAACCGCTGTACGAAGAAGATGATGGTGATGATGGCAAGTGTAATTGGGATGACCGGCAGATCAGGACTGATGCTTTCGAGTCCTTCGATGGCTGTGGTAACCGTGATGGCAGGGGTGATGATTCCATCTGCCAGCAAGGTGCTGGCGCCGATGATGGCCAACAGGTAAATCCACTTTCTCTTCATCTTGCGCAACAGGGCGTAGAGGGCGAGAATGCCTCCTTCGCCATTGTTGTCGGCACGCAGCGCCACACATACGTATTTGATGGTGGTCTGCAGGGTGAGTGTCCAGATGATGCACGACAATGCGCCCAGGATGGTGCTCTCGTTGATGGTTTCGCCTGTATGCAGGATGGCCTTCATCACATAGAGTGGGGATGTACCGATGTCGCCAAACACAATGCCTAATGTGACGAGCAATCCCAGGAAGCCTACTCGATGGTGGCAGGCTACTGAACTTTCTGAATTTTCTCTCATATAATCTTCTATAAATAATTAGAATGTTATCCTTTGATTATTCAATTTGCGTGCAAAGGTATGAACATGAGAGGTAAGATAGGATTTGTTTAACAAGATTTATCGGATTTAACATATGTTGCAAGACATGTAAATGAAAAATCCCCACTAACCATCCGTGTCCTTCTCGGAATCGGAAAGTTAGTGGGGTTCATTAGATGAAGGTCATCACATTTTTTCGGGTGAACCTTTTGAAAACAATCCGTCAATATCGAGTTGTCTTATCAGTCGATGTCGATTACCTGGAAATGCTTGTTGAAGGTTAAATCCAACCCATTTGCCAATTCCACTTCGTATTCATTCTTGTTCATTTCAATCTTCTTTACCGCTTGCGCTGGATAATTCTCCTTCAGGTAGTTTCTGATGGCTTGCGGAATCAACAGAGCTGGCACGATTCCCTGCTTGCAGTCTATCTCTGTAAGATTTCCTTTTTTGTCGAATTCCAGCTTCGTGCCATTCTGCAGAACTACATCATAGCTTCTGCTGACAACTCCCGATTCAATCGTTGCAAGCATCACCTTCTGACCATTGAAATGACTATTGAGCAAGGTTTGGGCCTTGGTAGGAAGTGCATTTACAGAGATAGGCTTGTCGTTGCCCGCATTCGCCACCATATTGCATGAAACCATGCAGCAAATGGCAATCATCAATATTCGAAAAATTCTTTTCATAAGCTACAAATTAAAATTTATAATACCTAAAAAGCGATGGGTGCTTAAACGCCATCATCTAAGAATTAGACGCAAATCGTGCTTGAAAGTTTAAAGAGAAATGTTCAATACCGATGCACCATACGTGACCAACTGAATGCCAGTTATTTAACATAGGCTTGAACCGTACGAAAGCTGGGCTAAAATGCAAGGATTTTTATCTCTTTAATTATCTGATATTCAGTGCTTTTTAGTCCTACTTTCCTACTTTTTCAAGTATCTTTTTAAGCCCTTTTCTACGCCTTTCACTTTCCGATGCAGAAAGGTTACTTTCCCACGCAGAAGTGTTTAAAGATGTTTCCTAACACCTCGTCGGTTTGTATCTCGCCCCCAGTTATTTGTGCTAGATGGTATAGACAACTGCGTAGGTCCTGGCTAACGAGGTCGGTGGGAAGATCGGTTTGTAGGCCTTCGAGCACGCGATTGATGTCATCGTTTGCCGATTGCAACGCCTTGAGGTGGCGAATGTTGCTTACAATGGCGTTTCCTGCCATGATGTCGGCATCGGGCAGAAGGAGGCTTAGCTGTGTTTTCAGTTGTTCAATGCCTTGCTTTGTTTTTGCCGAAATGTTTATTTGTGTAGCGTTTTCGGGTAGCGGGGTAATGGTGGTGGGTGTAGCCTTATCACACTTATTGACAATTACCAATAAGTGTTTATCTTGGCATAGTGGTAACACCTTGTTTGATAGTGCCTGGTATTGTTCGTTGGCACATGTGGCATCGAGCATGAGCAATATAATTTCGGCCTGTTTGATTTTTGCCAAACTACGTTCTATACCAATGCTTTCAATGGTGTCGGTAGTGTCGCGTATACCAGCTGTGTCGATGAAGCGGAATATCTTGCCATCAATGTTTACGGTGTCTTCAATCACGTCGCGAGTGGTGCCGTGAATGTCGCTTACAATAGCACGCTCTTCGCCCACCAAAAGGTTGAGGAGTGTTGATTTGCCTGCATTAGTTTCACCAATGATGACGGTAGGTATGCCGTTTTTAATGGCGTTGCCTATGCGAAACGACTGTATGAGGCGTTGTACCGTGTGTTGTATTTTTTGTGCCACATCGACGAGTTGTGTGCGGTCAGCAAACTCTAGTTCTTCGTGGTCGGAGAAGTCGAGCTCAAGTTCGATTAATGAGGTGAGGTGTAAGAGCTTATCGCGTAGATCAGACAGTTCTGTAGAAAAGGCTCCGCGCATTTGATTCATCGCCATGCGGTGCGATGCTGCAGAGTGTGAGGCAATAAGATCGGCAACGGCTTCGGCTTGTGAAAGGTCCATCTTCCCGTTTAAAAAGGCGCGTTGTGTGTATTCGCCAGGTTCGGCGGGGCGGCAACCATTGGCCACTAACAATTGCATAACCTGTTGAAGAATGTAGGTTGATGCGTGGCATGATATTTCAACTGATTGCTCGCCAGTATATGAATGGGGTGCATGAAAAATACTTACCAGCACTTGGTCGATTATGTCGCCCTGTGCTGTGACAATGTTTCCAAATGCAAGTGTATAAGGTTTGCGTTGGGCCAAGGTTTTACCATTTGCGCCGATGGGCATGAATATGCGGTCGGTGATGGCGATAGCCTGCTCGCCTGAAACACGAATAATGCCGATGGCACCACCTGGAGCGGTAGCCACGGCACATATCGTATCTTTTGAAAGAATATTCATTTACAGTGTTCTTGTTTATTGCTGATATTGTTTGCTTTATATGCGATGCAATACCAGTTTTATTAAATCGTCAATATGGTTCTTGTAACCTGTATCGGCTTTGCCAGCCCTACGGTTTGCTATGACCATGCATGCTGTGGTGGCGTGGTGTCCCATCAGTTTTGCTAAACCAGCCAGAGCCGAACTTTCCATCTCGAAGTTGGTGATGCGATGGCCTTGATACTCGAAGTTTTCAATCTTTTCGTTCTGATTGGGGTCGGTCAATGGTATGCGCAATTGTCGGCCTTGCGGTCCGAAGAAACCGCCACAGGCCACGGTTACACCTCTTACCATGTCGTCTTTTGCAATGCGTTCTACCATCTCTTCATCGGCATGAATAACGTAGGGTGCAGGCATACACATATTGCCACTCCAGCCTAAATGATTTAACAGCGCACGCTCGAAAGGAAGGTCGCATACGGCATTACGGCCTGCGTAGAAGTTGAGCAAGCCATCGAAGCCCACTGATATTTCTGAGCATATGAAGGTGCCTTCTGGTGTGAAGGGCTGCAGTCCGCCACAGGTACCTATGCGTACGATCTCAAGATGACGTAGCGTTTCTTTCTCCATACGAGTTTTGAAATCGATGTTTGCTAATGCATCAATTTCGTTCATCACGATATCTATGTTGTCGCATCCGATACCAGTTGAGATTACGGTTATGCGTTTACCTTCGAAGATTCCTGTTATGGTGTGGAATTCGCGGCTTTCAACGTCGTATTCTATTTCTTCAAAATGTGAAGCTACTAACTTTACGCGTCCTGGGTCGCCAACCAATATGATTTTGTCGGCTAAGTGTTCGGGTGTTACATGTAGGTGGAAGATACTTCCGTCGGCATTTATAATTAGTTCCGACTCGGCGAAATACTTGTTCATAGGTTGTTCTTTTTTAGTTTAATGATTTTTCTTTATTTACTGGTGCTATTTTCAGCTTTACGTATCTGTGTTTCGATATTTACAATATCTTTTATGGTTTGCTGCAAATTTCCTTCAGCTGTGGTGATACGTTGTGTCAATGCTTGTTTACCATTGGAATCGGCGTTGTGATATTGCACACGCAGACTGTTAAGAGCTGTTTCTAACTCGGCTCTGAGTTTTATAAGCACTTGCCATTGCGGATATAGTTTCTGGCCTGCAGCAGTGACAAAGTCGTTAGCTGATAGACATGCCTTGTTATCGTTTACAAAGAATGTCATTGCAGTAATTGCAGCGTTTGGCTTTGTACCTTTCTCACGTAACGCATTGAGCTGAGTAAGGGCTGCATTGCGCTTTTCAAGGTTGGGCCAAGTGGCGCTTATGCTTGAAAGCTTTGCTAAGTTTTGCATTTCTTCGTCATCGTATGCTTCTATCTGATAGTTGACACGTGTGCCCGATGTCTTGATGGTGTAGACACACGCTTTGCCTTCAGGTTGATTGCGAGTAGTAGCAAACCATGCAAAATTATGTATATCGTCAATACAGAAGAGGTAATCGTCAGAGAAGGAGTTGTAGGGTAGACCTACATTCTCGGCTTCAAGGAAGGTGCCTTCATCTGAATCGAAACGGGTGACGTAAATGTCGTATCCGCCCAATCCTTCTTCGCTTTTGGCAGCGAAATAAAGGGTCTCGCCGTCAGAGGTCATAAACGGATAGTTGATATGTTTATACTGTGTGCCAATGCCCTTTACCAGTTGTGGCTCGCCCCACTTGTTATTGAGCTTTTCGCGCATCATCATGTGCGAATTGCCCAAGGCGTCGTTTACAGCATAATAGCATTTGTTTTCAAAACCGTTGACGTAAAGATAGACACCAGGAAGAGATTGATCGTTGAAATAGGCATTGTAAGCCATCGTCTTGCCTAAATCGTTAGACTGGGGGATGGCGGTAAGTGCAGCGGCCTTGTCAACCACGATGCTATCAATGACGAACAACTTTTGTGTGTTGTCCATCATCTCATCAAACAGCTGCTTTTGTGCTTGTGAAACACCTGGTAATGTGTTTTTTGCAGCCTTGGCTGTTTTACTGGTTTTGGGCGCCGTGCGCACTTGATGTTTCCTCTGTGCTGAAGCGGTTAGTGTACAGCAGAGCAAAATGGCGGTAATAAATGAATATCTTGTCATATCGTTTTGATTGCTATATTATGCAAAGATAGTGCAAATCGAGTGCAAAAGTTCAAGCTTGCTTGAAAATTTTGCTGAGATGCAGCCTGTCTTATGCAAAGATAGTGCAAATCGGACACACTACAAAACAATTCGATTTGTTTTTATTGACTAGATGGTGCCAATGTTATCATAAATAACAAAAAATCCCCCAAAGACCAGTGTGTGTGGACATAGTCTTTGGGGGAATATAAGATAAAAGGTGGGAGGCATGAGAAGCCTCGTCACACAAATTAATTTTTGAAACTGTGGATAGGGGCGGGGATGCGTCCTGCACGATTTACAAATTCGTGGCAACTAAAGTTGTTAACTGGCATAATGGGTGCATGGCCTAACAGGCCACCGAAATCGACATTGTCTCCTACCTTCATTCCATAGGCAGGAATGAGACGAACAGCTGTAGTTTTTTGGTTTACCATACCAATGGCTGCTTCGTCGGCAATAATACCCGCAATAGTGTCGGCCGAGGTTTCGCCAGGAACGGCAATCATGTCGAGACCAACAGAACAAACACATGTCATAGCTTCAAGCTTCTCAATGGTTAGGGCGCCTGCCTCAACAGCGTCAATCATGCCTTGATCTTCGCTTACAGGGATAAATGCACCACTTAATCCACCTACTGATGACGAAGCCATAATGCCGCCTTTCTTTACTTGATCGTTTAGCAAGGCAAGTGCAGCAGTAGTTCCTGGTGCGCCAGGGTGCTCGAGACCAATCTCTTTTAGAATGTCGGCAACACTATCGCCAATGGCGGGGGTGGGGGCTAACGAAAGGTCGATAATGCCGAAGGGCACATTCAATCGGCGTGAAGCCTCTTTTGCAACAAGCTGTCCTACGCGCGTAATCTTGAATGCAGTGCGTTTAATGGTTTCACACAATACCTCAAAACTCTCGCCATGAATATTCTGCAAAGCATGCTTTACTACGCCAGGACCACTTACACCAACGCTTACTACGGCATCGGCCTCTGTTACGCCATGGAAAGCACCTGCCATGAAGGGATTGTCGTCGGGGGCATTGCACAGTACCACCAGTTTGGCACAGCCTATAGAGGCTTTGTCTTTTGTCGCTTCGGCGGTATCTTTCACTATTTGTCCCATCAAACGAACAGCATCCATGTTAATGCCCGTCTTTGTAGAACCAATATTTACCGAACTACAAATAAAATCGGTTTCGGCCATTGCCTGTGGTATTGATTTGATAAGTAGTTCGTCGCTATGTGTCATGCCCTTAGAAACCACAGCCGAATAGCCACCCAAAAAGTTTACGCCCACAGCCTTTGCCGCTTTGTCAAGGCAATGAGCTATCGTTACATAGTCGGCAGGAGTTTTGCATGCTTTACCGCCTACTAAAGCAATGGGGGTGATAGCGATACGCTTGTTGACGATGGGTATACCATATTCGTGCGCAATTTCTTCGCCCGTGGTTACTAGATCTTTTGCTAATGTTGTGATTTTATTATAAATGTTTGAACAGAGAACATCGAGGTTGCTGTCAACACAATCGAGCAATGAGATGCCCATCGTGATTGTGCGCACATCAAGATTTTCTTGTTCAATCATCTTGTTGGTTTCGATGACTTCCGATAAATTAATCATTGTCGTTGCTGTTTTAAGAGTTTTACGATAAAGAATTAAATGCGGTGCATCATGTTGAAAATCTCTTCACGCTGGCATTTCACTTGCACACCAATCTCTTTTCCTAAAGTTTCTAAGTCGGCTGACAACTGGTCAAACGAGTCGATGTGGGTGGTGTCGACAATCATCATCATGTTAAAATATTCTTGCACGATGGTTTGCGAGATGTCTAACACATTGATTTGCTTACTTGCCAAATAAGAGCACACTTTTGCAATAATGCCTACTACGTCTTTACCTACGACGGTGATAATGGTCTTGTTCATAAATGAAATGTTATGATATGTGTGTTAGAATAGTGAATAAAAGAAGAAGGTGCCAAACAGAAGGCATTGGTTTTTTAGGCCAATAGCCTTCTGTCTAGACACATTCACTATACAGAATATTTGTGTTTTTGTTGAGGGGTGGTGATGAAACAGATCATCAGCCACAGCAGAACAGCACAATGAGCTGTGCTGTAAAGATGCGCAAGAACATGCTCAACGGATAAACAGTAGAATAGCCGATGGCAGGAGCCTCGCGTGAGCAAATTGAGTTTGCGTATGCCAATGCTGGTGGATCGGTACAGGTACCAGCAATCATACCCATGATGGTGAAATAGTTGAATTTATACTTCAAACGAGCAATAACACCTATGATCAAGATGGGGATGATGGTGATAAGGAAGCCAGTAAACACATACATCAATCCGTCGCCCTGTACTACAGTTTCCCAGAAGTGAGCACCAGCCTTTACACCTACACTCGCTAAGAAGAGCACTAGACCTATCTCGCGCAACATCATATTGGCTGAGGTTGTGGTATAGGTGTTCAGTTTCATGCGGTGTCCGAAACGACCAATAAGAATGGCGATGATAAGCGGACCACCAGCAATACCTAACTTCATAGGAACAGGCATGCCTGGGATAGCGAAAGGTATGCTACCGAAGATGATACCAATGATGATACCAATAAAGATGGTGGCGATGTTTGGCGTATCAAGACGCTTTACCGAGTTACCCATCAATTCTGATATGCGGTTCACATTGTCTTCAGGACCTACAACGAGAATTTTATCGCCTACCTGGAAACGGTAGTTGCGTGAGGCAAATACGTCCATGCCCTGACGTGAAATGCGGGTCACAGTAACTCCGTAAACACTAGAGAAGTGCATCTTACCAAGCGTCTTACCATTCATTGATGAATTGGTAATGACAATGCGTCGAGATACCAGTGGCTGAGTGCTTTCGTCTTCTTGCCACGGTGTGTCAATCTCTGGGCCTATAAAAGCCTGGATAGCTTCGGCGTCGGCTTCGGCACAAACGACCAGAACTTCGTCGCCCATCTCGAATTTGTCTTTGCTAACGGGTATTGTGAATTTACCCTCATGCAAGAGACGTGAGAACACGACGTCGCGGTTCAAAAATTCGTTAATCTGTGCAACAGTGCGACCTGCCAAATAGGTGTTGTTTACCTTGAGGTGCATCTGATGGGGTTTAGCTTGAGGGTTCTCAGCCTCTTCCTCTTTCAGCACTTCCTCCTCTTCTTCAAGCGAGGTGCGTGTGATAAAACGCACAGCAATGGTTGCACCGATAATGCCGAGTACGCCTAATGGATATGCACAAGCATAGCCAGAAGCAATCTGTGGCATAGTGCCATCGGCTGCCTTCCATACCGACTCAAGGGCCTCATTGGCAGCACCTAAGCCAGGGGTATTGGTGACGGCTCCGTACAATGTACCTACCATCATAGGAAGGTTGGTCTTGTCGTTAGTATCGAAGAATATATAGTAGCATGCAAACATCACAGCCACGTTTAACAAAACAGTGGTGGTTGAAAGCAAGTTAAGCGTTACGCCACCCTTTTTGAAACTTTCGAAGAAGCCAGGGCCTACTTGTAAACCGATACAAAACACGAACAAGATAAGTCCGAAGTCTTGTATGAAACTTAAAATGTCTACAGGAGCTGTAAAGCCAATATGGCCAGCTACAATGCCTGTAAACAGAACAAAGGTAACGCCCAACGAAATGCCGCCAAACTTAATCTTACCTAACAAGATACCAATGGCAATTACCACGGCATAAAGCAAGGCAATGTGAGCGACAGAGTCGGTCGTTGTAAATAAATTAATAATCCAATCCATTGGTAAAGATTAATATGTGAATAAATGGTAAGTTGATAGTTATATTTTGATATATAGGTATAGAAGCATGTAGCATGCCTCTATACCTTATTATATTAATAACTACGAGCAATGATCACACGATGTTTAGCAGGTTTTCCTGATACCATATCGGTGCCAGGGGTCTGCTCAAACATGAACGGCACGCAACGAATGGTGGCCTGTGTCTCGTCTTTAATTCTTGCCTCGGTTTCGGCAGTGCCGTCCCAGTGGCAGAGGAAGAAACCGCCATCTTTAATGCGTTCTTTAAACTCGTCATAGTTGTCACATTCGTAGATGTGCTCGTCACGATATTTACGAGCTTTCTCGAAAATATTAGCTTGGATATCGTCGAGTAACTTCTCGACATGCTCTGCAATGCCTTCTAATGGCAAAGTTTCTTTTTCAAGCGTATCGCGACGCATCAACTCTACGGTACCGTTCTCGAGATCGCGTCCTCCCATAACAAGGCGTACAGGAACGCCCTTTAGTTCGTAATCAGCAAACTTAAATCCAGGACGCTTATTGTCTGCATCGTCATATTTTACGCTGATACCAGCCTTACGTAATTTTTCAATAACAGGCTGCATTGCTTCGGTGATAGCACTCAACTGTTCGTCATTCTTTGAAATAGGAATGATAACTACCTGGATTGGAGCTAACTTTGGAGGCAACACAAGACCGTTATCGTCAGAGTGTGTCATAATGAGGGCACCAATCAGTCGGGTAGAAACACCCCATGATGTAGCCCAAACATATTCGGGCTTGTTATCTTTGTTAAGATAGGTTACGCCAAAGGCCTTTGCAAAATTCTGACCCAAGAAATGGCTGGTACCACTTTGTAGCGCTTTCCCGTCTTGCATCATTGCCTCAATTGTGTAGGTATCGAGAGCTCCTGCGAAACGCTCGGTTTCACTTTTTACGCCCTGAACTACGGGCACGGCCATAAACTTTTCTGCAAAGTCGGCGTAAACATGCAACATCTTTTGTGCTTCCTTTTCAGCTTCTTCTTTGGTTGCGTGAGCTGTATGACCTTCCTGCCAAAGGAACTCGGATGTGCGCAAGAAAGGACGGGTGCGCATCTCCCAACGCATCACATTACACCACTGGTTGCAAAGCAATGGCAGGTCACGCCATGAATGTATCCAGTTTTTATAGGTGTTCCAAATGATGGTTTCGGATGTCGGGCGAATGATAAGTTCTTCATCCAGTTTTGCGGTGGGGTCAACCTCAACACCACTTTTGTCTTCTTTAGCGCGCAGACGGTAATGAGTCACAACAGCACATTCTTTTGCAAAGCCTTCAACGTGTTCGGCTTCACGACTCAAGAACGACTTAGGGATAAGCATTGGGAAATAAGCGTTCTGTACACCCGTTTCCTTAAACATGCGGTCGAGCTCATGTTGCATCTTCTCCCAAATTGCATAGCCGTAGGGTTTGATAATCATACAACCTCTTACTGCCGACTGCTCAGCTAAATCGGCTTTTACTACCAAATCGTTATACCACTGACTATAATTGTCAGCACGTTTGGTCAAATCTTTAAGTTCTTTTGCCATTTGATATATTTATTTCTTTCTTTGTCCTTATTATTCTGATATGTTGACGTCTTTCAACTATAACTACAACATATTGATAAATTATTTGCAAATTTACAAAAAAATGTTGGATTGCTTACAAGATTATAAAAAAACAATTAACTTTGCAATACAAATTACCTTCGTTGAGAAGAGAATTTGCTGATTTGGTAATTGTATATTGCAGAAATAACATTTGCTAGATTAATGAAAAAGAATTGAATTAGCATTTTTCGTTTAATTTAAATTGGTTTGAAATTATGAAAAAAATGAAATTGGCCACATTGGCAATGTGTTTGTTGGCTATTTTTAGTTGTAGTACAAAACAGGGCACAGGAGCCCTTATTGGAACTGGTGGTGGCGCAGTGTTAGGCGCTATTATTGGAAAACTGGCTGGAAATACGGCTGTAGGTGCTGCTATAGGTAGTGCTGTAGGTGCAGGAACAGGTGCTATTATTGGTCGTCATATGGATAAGGTGGCCGAGGAAGCTGCTAAGGTTGAAAATGCCAAGGTAGACAAGGTTACAGATACTAATGGCTTTGAAGCTGTGCGTGTGACATTTGATTCGGGTATTCTTTTTGCAACAAGTAGTTCAACGCTGAATGAGACTTCAATAAACTCTTTAGCAAAGTTGTATAACATATTGAAGAATAACCAAGATTGCCACGTAGATATCTACGGACATACCGATAACCAAGGCTGGAAAAATAGCACTGCTGAGCAGAGCATTGCTAAGAACCAAACACTTTCTGAGCAGCGTGCACAATCGGTAGCAAACTATTTGCGCAACCTCGGCATTACAAATGCTCAGTTGCAGAAAGTAGCTGGTCAGGGTCAGTTAAATCCTGTTGCCGACAATAGCACAGCACAGGGCAGACAGATGAACCGCCGTGTAGAGATTTACCTCTATGCTAGCAAAGCAATGGTAGACGCTGCTAATGCTGGTACACTAAACTAAATAAATAGATTGCTGGACAACTATTTGTTTGGCATGATTATTTGAACTTACAGGGGTCGGAGTATGGTATATGTGAGTATACATCCATACCAAGACCTCTGTTTTGTTTTTGTAATGACATTATTTCGCTCACTATCATTAAGATATGGTGATTGGTGAAACTCATTGTTAAAGATAAAGCATGATGATAAAATTGCTATTAAAAATATTGAAATGGGGCGTAGCTTTCTTCTTTTGCTCAACCATACTTGTTGTGGTTATGTATCGTTTTATACCTGTATATATAACGCCATTGATGGTGATACGGTGTTTTCAACAGGTTGGCAAGGGTGAGCATATTACGTGGCATCATCATTGGGTGCCGTTAGATAATATATCGCCACATCTGCCTGTAGCGGTGATGGCAAGTGAAGACCAACGCTTTTTAATTCATCATGGTTTCGATTTAGATGCCATTGAAAAGGCGGCGCGGCATAATCGTAACCATACGAGCAGAAAAATGGGAGCCAGCACCATCTCTCAACAGACGGCTAAGAATGTGTTTCTATGGCCAGGAAGGAGTTGGACTCGTAAAGGCTTTGAGGTGTATTTTACCTCACTTATTGAATTAATGTGGAGCAAGCAACGCATTATGGAAGTCTATCTCAACTCGATAGAAATGGGTAATGGCATTTATGGTGCTGATGCTGTGGCAGAATATCATTTCTCGAAAACTGCTGCCGACTTGTCGCGCTCTGACTGTGCTTTAATTGCTGCAACGTTGCCAAATCCATTGAAATTTGATAGCTCTAATCCGAATGGTAAAATGCGAAACCGTCAGCATAAAATAGAACATGAGATGAAGTTTATTCCTACATTTCCTAAAGAGGGTGAAGATATTAACCCACATTCAGCTTCAGGAGGTGTTTACCGTAATATGAAGAAATAACATTTTTCTACCAAGTAACCATAAATAAAACTTCTTGTTAAACATTGATGCCCCTTGATAAGCTATGATAAATCTTCTTGATAAACTAAATGACAGTCAGCGTGATGCTGTTACCTATTGCGATGGTGCCCAACTGGTGATTGCTGGTGCAGGATCGGGTAAAACTCGTGTGCTGACTTATAAGATTGCGTATTTGTTGCAACAGCCTGATTTGCAGCTTATGCCATGGAATATTCTTGCACTTACGTTTACCAATAAGGCTGCTAAAGAAATGAAACAACGCGTAGGACAAATTGTGGGGCAAGACCTTGCTCACGCATTGTTTATGGGTACATTTCATTCAATTTTTGCTCGTATCTTGCGTCATGAGGCTACGCGGTTAGGATACACATCTCGCTTTACTATATACGACGATGCCGACTCACGTTCACTTATTTCAACCATTGTTAAAGAAATGGGCCTTTCTGACAAGGAATATAAGGCTTCGAACGTGTTACACCGCATAAGTATGGCAAAAAACCGCCTAATTACCGCTGACAAATATGCAAATGAAGGTTCTATCAGAACTTTGGATGCTCAACAACAAATGCCTGAATTGTATAAGGTGTATTGCATCTATGAGCAGCGTTGTAAAATGGCTAATGTCATGGATTTTGATGATTTGCTGGTGAATACTTGGAAGTTGTTTAACCTGTTTCCAGAGGTTTGCTCAATGTATGCCGAACGTTTTAAATATATTTTGGTGGACGAGTATCAAGATACCAACTATGTTCAGCAATGTATCATTTACCAACTTGCCAGAGAACATAAGCGCATTTGTGTTGTAGGTGATGACGCACAAAGCATCTATGGTTTTAGAGGTGCCAATATTGATAACATATTGAGTTTTGAAAGACAATATGCAGGGGCAAGAATGTTTAAACTTGAGCGCAACTACCGTAGTACACAGACAATCGTAGAGGCTGCAAACAGTTTGATAGCGCACAATCAGCGACAAATTAGAAAAGATGTTTATAGCGAGAATAGTAAAGGCGAAAAACTGCAGTTATTTGAGGCATACTCTGACCGCTTGGAAGCTGTTCATGTGTGTGATACAATTAGTAAGCTAAAAAAGACGAGCCAAGAAGGGCTCTATTCTGATTATGCCATACTTTATCGTACTAACGCACAGAGTAGACTTTTTGAAGATGAATTGCGCAAAAGAGGAATTCCATATACTATTTATGGTGGTTTAAGCTTTTATCAACGAAAAGAGATAAAAGATATTATTTCATACTTTCGGGCAATTATCAATCCTGATGATGAAGAGGCACTAAAACGTATTATTAATTACCCTACACGTGGTATTGGAACTACTACAGTGCAGAAAATCGCAGTTACTGCCACTAAAAATGAAGTAAGTTTATGGGAAATCATCTCACAGCCAGCCACATATAATCTTCCTGTAAATAAAGGAACAGCAACAAAATTGTTGGGGTTTGTAGCATTGGTTAACCAATTACGCAATAATTTGGAAAAGCTTAATGCTGCAGAACTGGGTGAGATGGTTATTCGTGATTCGGGCATATATCGTGAAATATTTGCTGATAATTCACCCGAAGGATTGGCGCGTCAAGAAAATATTGAAGAGCTAATTAACGAACTTCAAGCCTTTGTTGATGATAGAATGGAGGAGGACAACCATTCGGCCGTGGGCTTAATCGATTTCTTGCAGGAAGTGTCGCTGTTATCAGATGTAGAACATAATGCAGATAATGAAGACCAGAACGAAAAAGGAGCAGTTTCGCTCATGACCATTCATGCAGCAAAAGGTCTTGAGTTTCCTGTCGTTTTTATTGTCGGATTAGAGGAAAATATATTCCCTAGCTTGCGATCATGTGATAGCCAGCGCCTTTTAGAGGAAGAACGACGTTTGTTGTATGTTGCTATTACTCGAGCAGAACAGAATTGTTACTTATCGTGTGCAAAAACGCGCTATCGGTTTGGAAAGACCGAATACGACCCACCAAGCCGTTTCTTAAAAGATATTGATCCACACTATATTCAGCATGTAATGCAAAATATAGATGAAGCGCAATTTGGCGATAATTGGAATATGTTTCGTTCAAAGAGTTTTAGCGGTCGTACATCCTTTAGTAGAGAGACAAATCGTTCTGACAATAAAAGTGATAATAAATTTACTTTGAAACGAGAGAATACTCACTCTGTGATAAATAGTGTCAATGATCAACCTCTTTATACAAAGGACATTATTGGTGGTTCTTTTAAGAAGATGTCAACTCAAATAAGCCCCAAAACAAATAATGCGACTTCAGTAAGAACATCTTCTACAATGACTTCGGCAGGCACATTGTCACAGGGTACCATCATCGAACATCAACGTTTTGGTCGTGGTGAAGTTCAAAGCATTGAAGGCTCTGGAGAAAATCTGAAGGTTACAGTAAGGTTTGAAAGTGGAGTAGGCACTAAACAGCTGTTGGTGAAGTTTGCTCGATTTACGATCGTAAAATCATAGCCATCATTCCGTTCTAAATGCATTTGTAAATTAGAAATAGAATTCAACATTAAGATATACACATAACCATAATATGGCAGAAACTAAAAAAACTCGGAAACCACTGTCTACACCAATTGACAGCACTTACGGACATCTACAGCCGCAGGCTTTAGATATTGAGAAGGTAGTGTTGGGCGCCTTGATGATTGATAAGGACGCTTTCTCTGTAATATCCGAAATTATACGCCCCGAAACTTTTTATGATCCAAAGCATCAGAAAATATACAATGCCGTGCAGACGCTCAATATGAACGAGCATCCTGTAGACATTATGACGGTAACTGACCAATTAAAGAAAGAAGGAACTCTTGATGCTGTAGGCGGAGCTGCGTATATCGTAGAGTTGAGTTCAAACGTAGCTTCATCGGCTAATATTGAATATCATGCTCGTATATTGGCTCAGAAGTTTCTGGCTCGTCAGCTAATTTCTTTTGCAAGTGTTATTGAAACGAAAGCCTTTGATGAAACGATTGATGTTGAAGAGCTAATGCAAGAGGCAGAGGGAAGTTTGTTTGAACTGTCGCAACGCAATATGAAGAAAGACTATGTTCAGGTTGACCCTGTTATTACCCGAGCAATGGAAATTCTTAAAAATGCGTCGAAGAATGATGGTGGACTCACGGGTGTGCCAACAGGTTATATGAAACTGGACGAAAAAACCAGCGGATGGCAAAGTTCTGACCTTGTGATCATTGCAGGACGTCCTGCCATGGGTAAAACTTCATTCGCTCTTTCTCTTGCCAAAAATATTGCAGTTGATTATCATGAGCCTATAGCGTTTTTCTCTCTTGAGATGAATAATGTGCAGCTTGTAAACCGCTTGATTTCAAACGTGTGTGAAATTCCGGGTAATAAAATGTTGAATGGCCAGCTTTCACCTGATGAATGGGACCGATTGGACAAACGCATCGGTAAACTGCAAGGTGCACCTCTTTATATTGACGACACTCCAGGTCTTTCTATTTTCGAGCTACGTACCAAAGCACGTCGATTGGTTAAAGAAAAAGGTGTAAAGATTATTATGATTGACTACCTTCAGTTGATGAACGCTAATGGTATGAAATTCGGTAGCCGTCAGGAAGAGGTGTCAAAAATTTCTCAGTCGTTAAAGGGTTTGGCAAAAGAACTTGATATTCCTATCTTGGCATTGTCACAGTTAAGCCGTGCTGTTGAAACTCGAGAAGGATTGGAAGGAAAGCGTCCGCAGTTAAGTGACCTTCGTGAGTCGGGAGCTATCGAGCAAGATGCCGACATGGTTTTGTTTGTGCACCGTCCTGAGTATTACCATATCCTTACCGATGATAAAGGTAACGACCTACATGGTAAAGCACAAATTATTATTGCCAAACACCGTAAAGGTGCTGTGGGTGAGGTATTGCTTACCTTTAAGGGTGAATATACACGTTTCCAAGATCCTGAAAAGGAGACAGACGAAAAAGACTCTGATCCATTTGTAGATGGATTGATAAGTAGCAAACTGAATAGTGATGCCCACGATGTGCCCCCAATGGATGCACCATTTGGTGCTGATATATCATCGTATATGAACTCAGATGCCCCCTTTTAGTAAACATTAAAATATTTAAGCGGTAAAAAATGTTGCATTATTTAAAAATAGACACGTAAAAGCCGCTAAAAAGAGAAATATGTAAGTATTATTGCTAAATTTATGATAAATCATTTGTTTCTGTCATATTTTTTATTACCTTTGCAATGTGAACGTAAATATGAAACAAAAGGTAAAAGTGATGATTGCATATAACTATAATATGAATAATGCGCTATTCCTATCTGCTCTAGCACTATGCTTGAGTGAGATAGGGTCATGATTATAACACACGATATTGATACGAGCCTTTCTCACTGAAAATGTGTGAAAGGCTCTTTCATTAATCAGTTTTTAATCAACATATTCTATAAAAGAACATATGTTTAGCAAGACAATTCTTTAGCAAATACTTAAAATATTATCATACGATGAGCGAGAGATTATTTATTTTTGACACAACACTCCGAGATGGCGAACAGGTTCCTGGTTGCCAATTAAATACTGTTGAGAAGATACAAGTGGCCAAACAGTTGGAGCATTTGGGAGTAGACGTAATTGAGGCTGGATTTCCCATTTCTAGTCCTGGCGATTTTAATTCGGTCATTGAGATAAGTAAGGCCGTTACATGGCCCACTATCTGTGCGCTCACTCGCGCAGTAGAGAAAGACATTGATGTGGCTGCTGAGTCGTTACAATATGCCAAGCATAAACGAATTCATACGGGTATTGGCACTAGCGATAGCCATATTAAATTTAAGTTTAACTCTACGCGCGATGAAATTCTTGAACGTGCTGTCGCTGCTGTTAAATATGCAAAGCGTTATGTTGAAGATGTTGAGTTTTATGCTGAAGATGCAGGACGTACTGATAATGAATATTTAGCTCAAGTGGTGCAAGCAGTAATAAAGGCTGGTGCCACTGTTGTAAATATACCCGATACTACAGGTTATTGTTTACCAGCCGAATACGGTGACAAAATTAAATATCTTGTTGAACATGTTGATAATATAGATAAAGCCATAATATCTACTCATTGTCATAACGATTTGGGTATGGCAACAGCCAACACACTAAGTGGTGTGTTGAATGGTGCCCGCCAGGTTGAAGTAACAATTAATGGTATTGGTGAACGTGCTGGTAACACCTCGCTTGAAGAGATTGCTATGATATTGAAGTGTCATAAGCATCTTGATATCGATACAAACATTAATACCTCTAAAATATATCCTACCAGCCGAATGGTTAGTTCGCTGATGAATATGCCTGTACAGCCTAATAAGGCCATTGTAGGCAGAAACGCTTTTGCTCATTCAAGCGGAATACATCAAGATGGCGTGCTGAAAAATGTACAGACTTATGAAATTATGAATCCTAAGGACGTTGGATTGGATGACAACTCAATCGTTCTTACAGCTCGTTCAGGTCGTGCAGCCCTAAAATATCGTCTTCATGTATTGGGCGTTAATGTTGATGATGAAACAAAACTTGACAAACTGTATCAAAAATTCTTACGTATAGCCGATCAAAAGAAAGAAGTAAATGATGACGATATCTTAATGCTGGCTGGTGCTGATACTGCTGAAGCCCATGCTGTTAAGCTCGATTTTCTTCAGGTTACAACAGGTATGGGTGTGCGTAGCGTTGCAAGCATCGGTCTGGATATTTCTGGCCAAAAATTTGAAGAGGCTTCTACAGGTAACGGTCCTGTTGATGCTGCCATTAAGGCATTGAAGAAAATTATTCAAAAGCAAATGGTGCTGAAAGAGTTTACAATACAAGCTATCTCAAAAGGAAGTGACGATGTAGGTAAGGTGCATATGCAGGTTGAGTATGATGGAAATGTCTACTACGGCTTTGGTGCAAATACTGATATAGTGACAGCTTCAGTAGATGCTTATATCGATTGTATAAATAAGTTTAAGGTGAAATAGAATTATAGAACACAATAAAATCATAGATAGGATGAATACATTATTTGATAAGATTTGGGACAAACATATTGTACAAACCGTAGAAGATGGCCCCACACAACTATATATTGATAGACTTTATTGTCATGAGGTGACTTCGCCTCAGGCTTTTGACGGACTTCGTCAGCGTGGATTAAGATGTTTCCGCCCTAATCATATTTATTGCATGCCTGACCATAATACCCCTACACATGATCAAGATAAGCCCATTGCCGACCCTGTCTCAAAAAAACAGGTTGATACATTAGCTGCTAATTGTAAAGAGTTTGGGCTGACGCATTATGGTATGATGTCAAAAGATAATGGCATTATTCATGTAGTAGGCCCTGAAAAAGGTTTATCATTGCCAGGAATGACTATTGTTTGTGGTGATTCGCATACCTCTACTCATGGTGCCGTTGGTGCTATCGCATTTGGTATTGGTACTTCAGAAGTAGAAATGGTAATGGCTTCAGAGTGTATTTTGCAACAGAAACCAAAATCGATGCGTATCAATATCAATGGCAAACTGAAGAAGGGGGTTGTAGCAAAAGATGTTGCCCTATATCTCATGTCACAGCTTACCACCAGTGGCGCAACAGGCTATTTTGTTGAATATGCAGGTGATGTAGTTCGAAATATGACTATGGAAGGCCGACTTACATTATGCAACCTTTCAATTGAGATGGGTGCACGTGGTGGTTTTGTAGCTCCTGATGAAACAACTTTTGAATATATTAAAGGCCGTGAATTTGCCCCAAAGGGTGAAAATTGGGGAAAAGCTGTGGCCTATTGGAAAACTTTAAAGAGTGGCGATGACGCTGTCTTTGATAAAGAGTTAACGTTTAATGCCGAAGACATAGAACCTCGCATCACTTACGGAACCAATCCAGGTATGGGTATTAGTATTATGGAAAGCATACCAACACTCGACGAAATTGATGAAGCAAGTCGCGCATCATTTGAGAAGAGTTTGAATTATATGGGCTTTAAGCCTGGTGAAAAATTACTTGGTCATGCTATCGACTATGTTTTCTTAGGTGCTTGTACCAATGGTCGCATTGAAGATTTTCGTGCTTTTGCTTCAATTGTAAAAGGCCATCATAAGGCAAATAATGTAGTAGCTTGGTTGGTACCTGGTAGTTGGGCTGTTGACAAACAAATTCGCGATGAGCATCTTGACAAGGTGCTTGAAGAAGCTGGGTTTGAAATTCGTCAACCTGGTTGTTCTGCCTGTCTTGCCATGAATGACGATAAGATACCTGCAGGAAAATATAGCGTAAGTACAAGCAACCGCAATTTTGAAGGCCGACAAGGGCCTGGAGCTCGCACTCTTTTGGCGAGTCCTTTAGTAGCTGCTGCAGCGGCTATCACAGGAGCTGTTGCCGACCCACGCGAGTTTATGTAATTCTTAGCGACGTCATAACAACGTTCAACGTTTTAAAACAATTATCAACGTTACAAAACATTAATAATGAAACAGAAATTTAACATCATAACAAGTACATGCATCCCATTGCCTTTAGAGAATGTTGATACAGACCAAATCATACCCGCCCGCTTTCTCAAGGCTACTGATAAAAAAGGAATGGGTGAAAACCTTTTTCGCGATTGGCGCTATAATGCCGATGGCTCATTAAAGACCGACTTTGTGCTTAACGATCCTTCGTACAGTGGTGTGATATTGGTTGCAGGCAAAAACTTTGGTTCTGGCTCATCACGAGAGCATGCTGCTTGGGCTATCGCAGGTTATGGATTTAGAGTAGTTATCAGCAGTTTTTTTGCCGATATTCATAAGAATAATGAGTTAAATAACTTTGTTTTACCTGTTGTCGTATCAGAAAGCTTTTTGCAAGAACTTTTCGATAGTATTGCTAAAGATCATAAAACCGAAGTAGAAGTAAACCTTTCTGAACAAACTGTCACAAATAAGGCTACGGGCCATAGTGAGAAGTTTGAAATTAATGGTTACAAAAAGCATTGTTTGATGAACGGCCTCGACGACATTGACTATTTACTTCAAAATAAGGATAAAATTGTGGCATGGGAAGAGGAGAACAAGTAAGCCGCTCTCGTTTTACGGCACCTTACATCGAAATTATGGATTGTACGCTGCGCGACGGCGAACAGACCAGTGGTGTGAGTTTCCTACCACATGAGAAACTGATGATTGCACGCAAGTTGCTGAGCGATGTGAATGTCGATCGCATTGAGGTGGCCTCGGCTCGTGTTTCAGAGGGCGAAAAAGAAGCGGTAAAAATGATCTGCCGCTATGCTGAAAGTGTAGGTAAACTTGACTGCGTTGAAGTGCTTGGCTTTGTTGATGCTCACCGTTCAATCAACTGGATTGACGAATGTGGTGGAAAAGTTATTAACTTATTGGCCAAGGGTTCTTATAAACATTGCACACAGCAATTGAAAAAGACTCCTGAAGAGCATCTTGCTGACATTCGTGAGGCCGTTGACTATGCACAGCATAAAGGCATGTCGGTCAATCTATATTTAGAAGACTGGAGTTCGGGGATGAGTCAGTCGCCAGAGTATGTGTATCAACTGATGGATGGCTTAAAGGATACTGGCATCAAACGTTTCCTGCTTCCCGACACATTGGGTATTATGAATCCGTTGCAATGTCTTGAAAGCATGCATAAAATGGTAAAACGATATCCCAATATTCATTTCGACTTCCATGCTCATAACGATTACGATTTAGCTGTTAGCAATTCGTTGGCCGCTGTTTTAAGTGGGGCTAAAGGTCTACATGTTACGGTTAATGGTCTAGGCGAGCGTTGTGGTAATGCACCGCTTTCGAGTGTTCAAGTAATATTGAAAGACCAGTTTCATGCTAAGACCGGAATTAATGAGAGTCAGTTAAATGATATCAGCCGACTCGTTGAAGGTTACAGTGGCATCGCCATCGCAGCCAATCAGCCTATTATTGGCGAAAACGTGTTTACACAAGTGGCTGGAGTACATGCTGATGGCGATAATAAAGATAATCTTTACTGCAATGATTTAGTTCCCGAGCGTTTCGGTCGTAAACGCGAATATGCGTTGGGTAAAAATAGTGGTCGAGCTAATATTGCAAAGAACTTGGAGGAATTGGGCCTTCAACTCACAGCAGAACAAACTCAGAAGGTTACACGCCGAATAACTGAGTTGGGCGATAAGAAAGAACTTGTTACGCAAGACGACTTGCCTTATATTGTTAGTGATGTGTTGAAACATTCAGCTCCCGAAGACAAGGTAAAACTTGTGAGCTACATGGTATCAACCAGTTATGGTTTAAAGCCATTGGCTAGTATCAAGGTAAATATCAATGGAGCGGCTTATGAGGCCGACTGTACGGGCGACGGACAATATGATGCTTTTGTAAAAGCATTGCGTAAGATTTACAAAGAAAAACTTAACCGTACATTTCCAATCTTGGCCAACTATTCGGTAACTATTCCGCCTGGCGGTCGAACGGATGCTTTGGTGCAAACAGTAATTACTTGGCGTAATGGTGACAAATTACTTCGCACCCGAGGGTTGGATGCTGATCAAACTGAATCAGCCATTAAGGCAACGTTTAAGATGCTGAATATGATTGAAGATGAGATATCAAAATAATAAGAACAACCACAAACATTTTTAATATGAAACTGAAAATAGCCGTATTACCAGGTGATGGTATTGGACCTGAAATTATGAAACAAGGCGTGGCCGTCATGGATGCCATTGCTGAAAAGTTTAATCATCAAGTGACCTATACAGAGGCGTTATGCGGTGCTCACGCTATTGATGCAGTGGGTGATCCATTTCCCGCCAACACCTTTAAAATATGTCAAGAGGCCGATGCAGTGCTATTTGCCGCTGTTGGCGACCCTAAGTATGATAATGACCCTACGGCCACAGTACGCCCCGAGCAGGGCTTGCTCGCTATGCGTAAAAAATTGGGCCTTTTTGCAAACATACGCCCTGTACAAACCTTTAAATGCTTGTTGCACATGTCGCCCTTGAAAGAGGAACTTGTGAAAGATGCTGATTTTATTTGTATTCGTGAACTTACTGGTGGTATGTACTTTGGCGAAAAGTATCAAGACGATGAGAAAGCTTATGATACCGACTTTTATACACGTCCTGAAATTGAGCGTATCTTAAAGGTTGCTTTTGCTTATGCTCGCAAACGTCGTCACCACTTAACTGTGGTTGATAAGGCAAACGTGCTGGCCTCGTCTCGTTTGTGGCGTCAAATAGCTAAAGAGATGGAGCCTAATTATCCCGATGTAAAGGTCGATTATATGTTTGTTGACAATGCTGCAATGCGTATGATTGCCGAACCAGCCTTCTTTGATGTGATGGTTACTGAAAATACGTTTGGCGATATTCTTACCGATGAAGGTAGCTGCATTTCTGGTTCTATGGGCTTATTGCCATCTGCATCAACAGGCGAAAGCACTCCGGTGTTTGAGCCCGTTCATGGCTCATGGCCACAAGCTGCAGGAAAGAATTTGGCAAACCCGCTTGCTCAAATACTATCAGTAGCAATGATGCTTGAACACTTTGATTTGAATAAGGAGGCACAACTCATACGTAAGGCTGTTGATGCATCGCTTGATGCCAATGTTCGTACGCCTGAAATACAGGTTTCTGGTGGCGAAAAATATGGTACTACAGAAGTAGGAGAGTGGATTGTCAACTATATTAAGAATGCGTAACCCGACTATATAAGATAAGTATGCGTATATATGGCTTCATTTTTGCCATTATTCTAAACATCTTGCCCACATGGGCACAAGAAACAAGAGAACAGTTTCGTGACAGTTTAAAAGCTGCCACGGAACTTCTTGCGTATCATCCCGACTCAACTGATCTTCAGTTGAGAAAAGCAGGTTGGAACATACAATTAGAGCAGTGGGATTATGCCAAGAACGAGTATGATAAAATACTAGCACGAGAGCCCTACAACCTCTCGGCACGTTATTATCGAGCTTTCGTTAATGAAAAATTACATCGCTATCCTTTTGCACGTTTTGATTACGAGGCCGTGCTAACAATAGTACCTAGTAATTTTGAAGCATTATTGGGTATTGCACTTCTTAACCAAAAAGATGGACGACAAACTGAGGCATATAATCAAATAAACCAATTGGTAGCAATGAATCCAGATAGCGCCGTCGCCTATGCTGCCCGTGCAGGAATAGAGAAAGAGCGTCAAATGTTGTCTTTGGCAGAAAACGATTATGAGGCAGCCTGCCAACGCGATCCGTTAAATGTTGATTATCGGTTGAATCGCGTTGAACTATTAGTGCTTCTTAAAAGACCAGAAGAGGCACGTGCCCAACTTGACATTTTGTCAAAACAAGGCATCCCACAAAGTGTATTAGTACCGTGGTATAGACGAATTCGTAAAAAGTAAAAATAATTACAATACACGCACCACGTCAACCACATGGCTACCAGCACCTATAAGGTCGGCACGTTCAGATATAATTTTTTGATATTCAATAAAATGGGCGAAGGTTTCTTCGCTCATTCTGTTTAAGCGTGTGCGCATATAATCTGAAGCCCCATCAGGTGAAAAAATGGTAACACGTTCTAAACCAGCGTTTTTGTTAAGACGATTAATGTCGTCAATACGCACATAGTCGTATAGTTCGTCTTGCTGCGCCTGTATATGAAAATGGTGGTCTACCAATCCTCGTTCTAATAAATCTCCTATTCTGTCTTCATCGAAACAATACGACAGAATACTATATTCGTTCATGAGATATGCTACAAAAATAAGGCCACCAAGCTTTGTTACACGCTTAGCTTCGTTTAACGCCTTCAGTTTTTCTTCGTCACCAATGAGATGATATAAAGGGCCGAGTAGAAGAGTGATGTCTGCTGAAGCAGTGGGTATGAATGGCATATCTCTAGCATCACCCTGTACTACATTGGCCGTAGGTTCGCGATCAAGAAAGACCTGAATATTTCGCTTTACCAACTCTACTGCTTTCACGTTATAACCTTCAGCCATCAATGCCGATGTGTAGCGTCCTGTACCAGCGCCTATATCAAGCAATTGTGCTCCTGGCTTCAAAAAACGATGCAGGTGATACATTGTGGTTTCAAATTCTACAATGCCATGTCTACGCAGCAAGCGTAGGTCTTCAGGATGCTTGTTATAATGTTTCTCTATGTTAGATAATGCCATAGTGTATAGTTGTTTCTAAAAGCGTAATGTTTTAATGTTTATACAAAATTAATAAAAACCTTTCGAATAAAGACAGTTTATTTGGGTTTAACAATATTTTTATAACAAATATTGAGCGCCCTTATTATTTAGGCTGTAAGTTAAAGATATACAAAAATATTTCATACTTAGTAGATTATTTCCCTAAAATAAGTATTTTTGATAAAATCATTAATACAAATAATTATCTCTATCATAAAAAAGTAATAAATGCTGCAATCAGTTACTATTGGCAATAAAAATTGCTTACTGCATACAAACAAAAGTCAAGAACAGGCCGTGGTTGTTTTTATACAGCCCACAGCTCGTCATGAAAATAAAAGTCTGACAGACGAAATGGTTGCGCTTGATAATAACATTCATGTTCCTTATCTGTTTGTAGGCGTCAAACTTGATTCCTGGGCCCAATGTTTAATGCCGTGGGCAGACGAAGCAGTGTCGCATGATGAAGAAGTGGGACGTCATGCCATAGATACATTATACTATATAGAAAACCATCTGCTACCATGGCTAAAAGAATGTGTAGGTATGGTACCTTGTGTGATAGGTGGCTATTCGTTAGGCGGATTGTTTGCGTTATGGGCAGCCTATCTTTCTAATTCATTTAATGGGGTGGCAGCCGTATCGCCCTCAGTGTGGATAAAAAATTGGATTAGTTTTGCCGAATGTCATGTTATGAAGGCTTCTACGGTATACCTTAGCTTAGGCAATCGTGAAGAGCATGCACGAAATAAGCGTATGGCGGCTGTTGGTGAATGTATACGTCGTCAACACGAATTGCTTTTAAACCAAATTTCATCTTCGCACACAATACTTGAGTGGAATGAAGGTGGACATTTTAACGATGAAGCAGCAAGAATGGCTCGTGGCTTTATATGGTCATACTCTTGCCTGCTTAACGCAAATATGCTGTAAACATAATACGTAGTTTTGCATAAATATTCAAGCATAGAACCTTTTTTGTATATTTATGCAAAACCGTGATTAACTTTTATTTACAAATTTTTTGTGAATATTGTTTTAGATCGAAAGGAATTTATAGCTTTATGCTTACAGTTTTTGTTGGCACACCCCTTGATTTACAAAAGCATGGGTTTCACGTTGTAAAAACAAGCAAATCACACGGTGAAATCAAGGGTTTCAGGGCCTGATTTGCCTGCTTTCAGATCGTTATTTGATGCCTTTCAAAACCTATATTCATATTGCATAAATATTCATTTTGGGCAAGCGTTGTTTTTAGGCAAAATAGAGTAGGGGGAGGCTTACTATATTTAACTCGGAAAAATGATTTGTAAATATTTTTGAATACATCTACTAAGGTTAGCTAACGCAACCTCTTTCTGCATTAAAATATCTAATGATCTATTATCATTTTCGTTGATACTCTTTATCAAATCAAAATTTTTGGATAAATTGCCTTGTGTATCATCAATACTACCTGACATGAGCCATACAGGAGTTTGTCTCTTTTTACATAAATGTAATACACCTGATGGCACTTTACCCATCATTGTTTGATGGTCTGATTTTCCTTCTCCAGTTATAACTAAATCGCTTTCAGTAAGGGCTTTGTCAAAATTGGATATATCTAAAACAATATCAATGCCAGACTTTAGTTCTGCTTTTAAATAAGTTAACCAGGCATAGCCCAATCCTCCTGCAGCGCCTGCTCCAGGATAAAACGCCATTTCTTTAGAAGCTAACCCTTTATTTTCTGTATCGTGTGCAAATTGTTTCAACCTATTGTCTAATTCTATCACTTGTTCTGGAGTTGCACCTTTTTGTGGCGCAAACACATAAGCAGCACCATTAGGTCCATAAAGCGGATTTGTTACATCGCATGCAACAGTAATACGACAACTAGAAGATAAACAATCGTTCTCTTCCAAGGCCTTAATCATCCCAATACCGCCATCACACGTGGCACTTCCGCCTATGCCCATTACGATATGTTGGCATCCTCGTTTTATTGCATCAGCAACCATCTCACCAACGCCATATGTTGTAGTAATCAGCGGGTTACGGTCTTTTATACAAAGATACACATTTTGATTGTATATATTTTGGCCAGTGATATAAAAATAAATCTTTATTAACCGAAATAATAGTTTGAAAATATAATCAACATTATGGTAAATAGGTATATATATAACTAACTATATAAATAAATTGTACGCATTTTAAAATAAAACACTATTTTAAACGTTATAAATAGACAAAGAGAACGAAATGAAAAAATTATTATTCCTATTTATATTAACTGCCTGTATCATGAGTTGTGAAGATGACAGTTTCAGCACATCGCCGTCAAGTGTTCTGACCTTCTCATCTGATACCATTCATTTTGATACATTATTCTCAGATGTACCATCGCCCACAAAAACATTTTGGGCGTATAACAAAAACAAGCAAGGTTTGCGTTGTACATCTGTTCGCTTAGATAAAGGAAACCAATCTGGATTTAGAGTAAATGTTCGTGGCGTATACTTAGGCCCAGAAAATGGTTATTCGACCAATAACGTTGAAATATGGAAACATGATAGTATAAGGGTTTTTATAGAAGCTACGCTTCCCTTAAATTATAAAAACCAGCCTACTGAAGTATCCGATAATTTAATTTTTACTCTTGAAAACGGTAAAGAGCAAAAAGTAAATTTAGCAGCTTTTTCTTGGGATGCACAGCGTTTGCGCGATGTTATCATCACCGAAAACACCTCATGGCAAGCCTCTGAAAAGCCCCGTGTGATTTATGGATCGTTAACAATTGAAAAAGGTGCAACGCTAACACTCAAGGCTGGCTCAATGCTTTATTTTCATGGTGATGCTAGTTTAGAGGTAAAAGGCCGTTTACTGTGCGAAGGTACGCCTGAAGCAAACGTTATTCTACGGGGTGACCGCTTAGATAAAATGTTCGATTATCTGCCTTATGATCAAGTTAGTGGTCAATGGAAAGGGATACATTTCGTTGAAACATCATATGATAACGTGCTGAGTTACACCGACATACACAGCACATTTGATGGTATTCAGATTGACTCTTCTGATATATCTCGCAACAAATTGACGTTACAGCATAGTGTGGTTCACAACTGCCAAGGTTATGGCGTAAAATCAATACAATCAAACGTAAGCATTAATAATAGTCAAATAACCAACACATTGGCCGACTGTATTTTTGTTGATGGTGGAATTATGACCATCAATCAGTCTACCATTGCACAATTATATCCCTTTGACGCTGATAGAGGTGTGGCATTACGCGCATCTTCTGTAAATCATAAATTGTTGTCTTTCAGTTGTATGAATAGTATAATTACGGGCTATGCACAGGATGAAATGATGATGGAGTTTGATAAAGAGGCTACAGATGACGAACGTAATTTTAGTTTTGATCATTGTTTGCTCCGAACACCTCCAGTTGAAACCAAGGACAGTGTTAAGTTTCAAAATGTTATTTATGAGTCGTTAGAAGTTAATGCTAACTCAGGCGAAAAGAATTTTAAATTAGTTGATGCAGATAAACAACGCTATAATTTTGAACTGAGCGAGTTATCCGAGGCCGTGGGATTGGCGAACCCACTGACTGCCCTACCCTATGATCGACTGGGAAATAAACGAGACGAAGCTCCTGATGCAGGATGTTATGAGGCAATAAAAAGTGAAAATGATGAAACTGATGAAACAGGTAGAAAAGAATAAGACTTTATCACAAGAACGAATGGCCATATAAAAATATTAAGCAACCAAATAAAAAATAAAACGTATGAAAAAGATAAACCTGACAATCAATATTAATCACTATCAAAAGGACGAATTAACTCCTGGCGATAGCTGTTTAGTGGAAAAAGCTATTGAGGCAACAAATAACGCATATGCCGAGTATAGTCGTTTTTATGTAGGTGCAGCAGCGCTGCTTGAAGATGGCACGATCGTAACAGGTGCTAATCAAGAAAATGCAGCTTTTCCTTCAGGACTGTGTGCTGAACGCACAGCATTATTTGCTGCACAGGCCAATTATCCCCATCAGCCCGTTGCTTGCATTGCCATTGCTGCTCGAAATGAGAATGGTTTATTAAAAGAACCAATCAGTCCTTGTGGCGCTTGTCGGCAGGTTATGGTAGGTGTTGAGGATAGATATCATAAACCCATGCGTGTGTTATTGTATGGCACTAATGGCGTGTATGAATTAAGTAGTGCTCGAGATTTAATGCCACTTACTTTTGTTGACGATTCAATGAAATAACGTATACAACATAAAAAAGGTGGAAAAAATCTAACATCTATTTAGAAAACTGTATAATAATAGCGTATTATCTAATAGTTTTAGAGTTGTCTTTCCTTTTTTTTTCGTAATTTTGCAACGAGATAATGTCACCATCATAGATTGATAGTTTGTTTTTATACGAAAAAGCTAATATCTATCCATCTTTATTAAAGATGATTGTGTGGTGAAAATAAAGAAACTTTAGATAAACAAGTATATTTTATGAGCAAACAAGTAGAGAAAATTAAAGAGCTTATCGCAAAACGTGAAAGTGCAAAACTTGGTGGCGGCGAAAAAGCCATCGAGAAACAGCATGCACGAGGTAAATATACAGCTCGCGAGCGTATTGATATGCTCGTGGATGAAGGTTCTTTTGAAGAATACGACATGTTTAAACTTCACCGTTGCCACAACTTTGGAATGGAGAAGAAACAATATTTAGGCGATGGCGTTGTAGCTGGTTCAGCTACAATTGATGGTCGTCTTGTTTACGTTTATGCACAAGATTTCACCGTTAATGGTGGATCTCTTTCTGAAACCATGTCACAAAAGATATGCAAGGTGATGGACATGGCTATGACAATGGGTGCTCCCGTTATTTGCATGAACGACTCGGGTGGCGCTCGTATTCAGGAAGGTATTTGCGCCCTTGCTGGTTATGGCGAAATTTTTGAACGCAACATTTTAGCTAGTGGCGTTATTCCTCAAATCTCTGGTATCTTTGGTCCTTGCGCTGGTGGTGCTGTTTACTCGCCCGCCCTTACCGACTTTATCTTGATGATGGAAAATACATCATACATGTTCTTGACGGGTCCGAAGGTAGTAAAAACTGTTACGGGTGAGGATATTGATTCAGAGCATCTGGGTGGCGCTTCAGTTCACGCAACCAAGAGCGGTGTAACTCACTTTACCGCTAAGACTGAAGAAGAAGCTATGCAGCTTATTAAAACTCTGTTAAGCTATATTCCTTCAAACAACACTGAGGAGGCACCTCGTGTAGAATGTACCGATCCTATTGATCGTAAGGAAGATTTGCTGAATGAAATTTTGCCCGACGACCCCAACAAGGCATACGATATGTATAAGGTGATTAGTGCTATTACCGACAATGGCGAGTTCTTTGAGGTACAGCCTAAGTTTGCCCGTAACATCATCACTGGTTTTGCTCGCTTCAATGGTCAGAGTGTAGGCATTGTTGCCAATCAGCCTTCTTGCTACGCAGGTGTTCTTGACACCAATGCCTCGCGCAAGGGTGCACGTTTCGTTCGTTTCTGCGACGCTTTCAACATTCCTATCGTATCCTTGGTTGACGTTCCTGGTTTCTTACCTGGTACGGGTCAAGAGTATAATGCTGTAATCCTGCATGGAGCACAGCTGTTGTATGCGTACGGAGAAGCTACTGTGCCCAAGATCACCATCACCTTACGTAAGAGCTATGGTGGTAGCCATATCGTTATGGGATGCAAGCAGTTGCGTGCCGATCTTAACTTTGCATGGCCTACATCAGAGATTGCAGTTATGGGTGCATCAGGAGCTGTTGCAGTGCTTTGTGCCAAAGAGGCTAAGAGCAAGGAAGACCCGAAAGCCTTCCTTGCAGAGAAGGAGCAAGAATATACCGATATGTTTGCTAACCCCTATCAGGCAGCACAATATGGCTATATTGACGACGTAATTGAGCCATGCAATACACGTTTTCGCATTTGCCGTGGCCTTGCACAGCTTGCCACAAAACGCCAGTCGCTTCCCGCCAAGAAACATGGTTGCATGCCTATGTAATGAATAGTGTGCAATAAAGTGTCTACTTCAAAATTCATAAAATGGGAACAACAGACAAAAATATATTTGCAGCCATTGCTTTGGCCTTGCACGAATTTAAAGGAAACAATGTGCATGATAAAGAGTCGGGCATTATCACCATTAAACCCCGCTTTACTCTTTGGAATGCCAAATTTCAGGTAATGACATCAAAACCAGAGAAAAGATGAAAGAATATAAATATACGATTGAAGGGAAAGAGTATAAGGTTGAAATAGGAACCATCGAAGAAAATATTGCCGAGGTTACTGTCAACGGTGAAACTTTTAAGGTAGAAATGGAACCTGAGCCCGAACCTGAGAAGAAGAAGGTGGTAGTGAGTGCTGCTGCGGCTCCTGCTAACGACGAACAGCCTGTTGCTGCTGGCAACGTTAACACTGCTAATGCTGTGAAGGCTCCATTGCCTGGCGTTATCACAGAGATAAAGGTAGCCATAGGCGATACCGTAAATGCTGGCGACACTGTAGCGATACTTGAAGCCATGAAAATGGCCAACAATATTGAGGCAGAAAAGTCAGGTAAGGTTACTGCCATCTGTGTAAAGCAAGGCGAAAGCGTTATGGAAGATTCTCCTTTGGTAGTAATTGAGTAAAAACAAAGCAATTGATTATTATATATAATATTATTACATATATAATATAAACATTGAAAGCGGTGATACACAAAGTGTTAAACACAATAAGTATCACCGCTTTTTATTTTGTCACTGCTTTTTGTAAATTTCATTTATTCTTACTTGTTTTGCTGTTTGCATTATTGTTTGATCATATATAATGCATGTTACCTCAAGAATTTATACGAAGACGAAGTGCAGTGAGCAATACAATTGTTTTCCTAAAATATACAATAATAGTATAGGGGCAGATGATGCGAGCCCCACGGTAAGCATATCATAAACATCGTCCATTGCCTTTATCTTTGCTGTTATTCCTCCATATGTTATTGAAACGAGGATGAGCAAGAAAGATATTTGTGCAATGACACTTTGTGAAAAAACGCCTGGATAAAGATGTCCTGTAACACCTAACAGCATGCCCTGTGGGCCAAAGGCTAACCATGAGATGATGATGAAATAAACACACAATTCTGCAATGACGACCTTTAAGCCAAACACTTGCCGATACTGCCGTTTAAATTTTTTGTCAAACAATAGATGCAGCCCACTTTTATAGACCGCCCCAAATGCCATGGCCAGCAGCAATATCCACACAATAACAGGCGACGTAAGATTAGAGATAAAATGCCCAAACATCCATCTTATGCCATCGCTACTTAACAGCGAATGCATATTTGTTTCAGCAAAGACCGAGGTTATAACCCATGACAAAAAGGCCAAAACTCCTTGAGCGAGCACAAGCATTGTAGCCACAAAACCTATTACACGCTTATATCGTTTTGCCATCCATCGTTTTTGCTGATGCAGATACTTATTTATAGACATCTTGGTAGGTTTTTATAGGAATGATTATTACTTCCATTATTCCTCCTGGATTGTTTCATTACTCGTCGTCGGCAACAAGATTGTCAACATCGAGCAGATGCAATTCGAAGGCACGAACTACTAGGCGTGTTGCATTTATACCCACTCCACCATTGCCGTTTGGAAAAAGACGCTGTACCAATTCGTTTTGTCGTTTCTCCAAACTTTTCACACCAAAAGGCATACCTTTTAAATTTGCTATTTGGTCTTTGGTGTAGCCCAATGCTAGATGTCGCAAAAAACGTTCATCATATTCGTCCAGTTCATATTCTATAATAGCTTCTTGATGTTCTATCGTTTTGTTTACACTTTGTTTAAAACGTTCTACTATTTTTGACAAGATTGGCTGATTGAAGACCATGCGTTTGCCATACATAACGCTTGCTACATCGTTACGAGTAAGCATTTCGCCCGATTTAAGAATGATGCCATCGCAGCCAGCATCTAGTGCATCAACCCATAACTTTTCGTTTAAGATTTCTCCTGTAAAGATCAGCACCTTTACTTGAGCATAGCTATTCTTAATGTGCCTACATATTTCAACTCCTACTGTTGTAGAGCCTCCCAGTCCTAAGTCGAGTAACACGAGATCTGGCAATTGCACTTTTAGCAGTCGCCAGAATTCAACCTCATTGCTTGCTGTACCTATAATATCGGCTTCGGGTATATCGGTCTTCAATATTCCCTCAGTGCCTTTCAATTCAAGTGGTACATCTTCAACTATGATAACTTTAAATTTTTCCATATTTTGTTTGTTATGATAATTTCAATTACAATGTTATTATTTTCGTTTTTTCGTGCCTGAATACCGCAACCACGTGCATTTGTCAGCTCTCCACACTCACGAATAATCTGTCGACAAATCAGCCATCTGAAGTCGACGGTAGCGGGTGTAAATAGTTCAGATAATTGCTGATTGGTAAACGATACCTCTTGTAGACAAGCCGTAAGCATTACATATCTCTTGTCGGGCATTGTACTTACATCAAAGGCCAACGTTGTGTTGCCCGCCATTTTTCTGATCATGGTTATCACTTCTTCAAGCAGTGAATAGTCAATTTGTGGGCCAATATGTATCTGGCGCATTGCCTGTTCGCTCAAAACGCTAAACAGTTCCTGATAATATTTTGCTATCTCATTGATGACCGATACATTTTTATCGGCATCATCATCAACCAGTTGCATGATACGTGAAGGATAATACATGGTTTCATGTTTCAATGTAGAAAGGCAGTTGTCTAACACATTATTACTAACGTAGATATTATCTTTTTCGTATCTCAGGCGTTGCAAATGGTCGGTAGCCACTGCCATTTTCATGTCTCTTTCCTGTTGTTCAGCCACAGCTTTTTTCAACGCTACTATCATGTGTTTTACCTCATAGTCAAGCTGTAGCAACAGTTTATTGTTTCTCGGCATATTTGGCAGTTGGCCCCATAACTGTTCTATCTTGCATATTTTATCTGTCAAAGCTTTATCACCTAGTAGAACCTCGTTAATTTGCTTCACTCTATCAATGCCATACCGATAATACAATCGGTATCGGTAATACAAGAAATAATAAGCTGGGATCATGCACAAGAGCAAAGCCACGAGTAAGATGATGGCCACATTTTTGTTTGACTCCATCTTTGTCATCTTGTTTACATAGTCGGGCAACGAACTATCGGCACTGCAGGCATTAAACAATTTTGTATACGCTTTATTATTATATTGGTATACATCCCACTTGTGCAGAGCCAGCGCTGCCACTGCACTTTCGTTGCGCATATCTAAAATAATGCTATAATTTATGGGCACCTTGTTGCTAAACCACGCCAGTTCGGCAGCCCATGCAGCATCATTATCGCAAGCCTTCATAAGCTGTTTGCTTTTAGGATACAGCGTTTTATAGTAGCTGTTTAAACAAAATCGGCAGCTATCGGCATAGCGCAAAGCATCTTCATATCGAGCCGCTATATTACTAAAGTATGCACTGTCGGCATACTCGTTTGCTATTACCTCCCATTCATTGTTGTTAGGTGCCGCCTGTGTTCCCATGGTGGTGCATAGCAGTACAACTATTAGTATTAGGGCCCGTTTGATACCTTTAGGCAACCTGAAAAACATACGTGTGCCTTTTCCTTTCTGGCTTTCGGCACCTATGGCACACACATTAAATCGTGCACTGGTTTTCTTATATTTTTCGATGATACCCTTACAGTTCATCAATCCGAAGCCATGCGACTGTTGTTTAACATTGTCTTCGGTGGCGTTATTTTCTGCTGAAACGGTTTCGTCAATAATAATTTTATTTTTGAACAGCTGCTGCATCTGTTCCTCATCCATGCCTTCGCCATTGTCGGATATTGATATTTCAACATAGCTGTCGGTAGCCACGCTACTAATGGTTACACATCCGCCTTCAGGTGTATGTTTTCTTGCATTGTCAAGCATGGTGTTTAGCATGAATAAGGTGAGCACCTTGTCGGCTTTCACTATATGTGCTGAAGGCACAATGTTTAGAGCCACCTTTTTTAACATAAAAGCTGTTTTACTATGCGCCAATATATCAAAAAGTGTCTGTATGCCAAAACTTTCAATGTGCAAGGTGAGATCGCCTTGTCGCATCTTTATCCACGTGGTTAGAGCATTGTTATATTGATCAATTTTTTTTGTCAACTCAATAATATATTCACATCTATAGTTCTTCGTTATATTGTCATCTGTCCCTTCTTTCATCTTTTCGGTTTCGTGCACGATACGGTTTATCAGTGGGAGGATATTGTTTACCAGCGACACTTTTGCCCGTTGTTCTACATTCACCCTTTTATATTCTATTAGCTGTCGTTCAGCTACCGCTATATGCTCTTCGGTTTCATCATATTTCTCTGTCCATAGTTTGTTGTTTTTATCCCATTTTTCTTGCCATAGACACAGAGAATTATTGCTTGTTTCATGGTTGTTTGCTCCTTTTTTATGATTGCGTTTTGCATACAGCCACGCCATAAACGCTACAACAATAAGCATTACGAGGCAAACGATAGCAATCATTATATTGAGCTGCATCACCGACTTTCCCAATTGTTCTGCCCTTGCTTCCAACATTCGGTCTTGTCGTGTGTTTTCTTGCAAATCGAGATAAATGTTTCGATAATAGTCGCTTTGCTGTTTGTTATTTATGGCAGCATAAGCCAATGACAACTTTTCGCATATTGAAGCAGCCAAATCAGGAGCGTTTTTCACTCTTTTATTATCATTAAGAGCATGATGCAAACATATCAGTGCCGAATGATAATCGGCTATATCCCAGTAACTTTGTGCAAGTGTGCGGTAAGCGCCGGCCTCTTGATACACATCGCCATAGGCATGAAAAATTTGCTGTGCACGTAAGGCTAAGTTGCCAGCAAGCAAGCTATCTGGCATATTATCAACATTAATATAGCTTATTTCTTGTTTATTATGCAGTAAGAGATATGGCAACAAGTGTTTATCTTGCAGATGTTCGCTCATCGACTGCATTGAGTTGGCCTCAAAAAATCTGATATTATATTGTCTGGCCAGCATGTAGCAACGTATTAAGCACTGAAACTCTTGTTGCCCTATCTTGTTTTTATCATTGCCATGCAATATGCCACCCGAGCCAATGTTGTAATAATAGTTGATAAGTTGCTGTACATCAGTTACGATAGGCCCCTGGGCATTGATATAGGCCAGTATGCGTTGCCCTTCACTTTCCAGTCCCACATAATAATAATAGGTCGAAGCCACAATATAATATTCGGTTTCAGCATATACGAACCTTGCTTTTAGATGGCTATTCAGATTATGGGCCTCTTCGTTAATGCGGCGTTTTAGCTGACTGGCAGCTTGCATGTGTATATAGAAATCTTTGTTTTGCGATTGCCGTTGGCACAATCGCATGAGCTGCACTTGTGCTATCATCTGTTCTACCAAATTATCGGTAGCGTGTAACGCCAACTGCAAGTAGCGGTGTGCTTCAGCATAATTCATATGCGCAATCTCAACAAAGGCCAAATGGTTATATGCTTCGGCTTTTCCTGCCGAATAAAGGCTTGACTTCTGTAACGCCTGTTTGGCTAACTGCGTAGTGCGTTGCAAGTCGGCATAATGGTTCAGATATGCCTGTCTGTTTAGGCTGTCAACATCATTACAACTCGACAAATCGTTACACGAAATGATGTTTACCGCCACACATAGTGCAAGCACCCCACCCTTACAAAAAGCCACAACGTTGCGCATGCCCATTATTATTTACGTATTTATGTATAAGTATATCAATACAAAAGTATAAAAAACCCTTTATATAACGAAATTATTGCCTATAAAATGAACAAAAGCACAATTTTTTTAAGCTGTGTTTTCGCACAACAAAAATATTATTATTAATTTTGCAAACATATATATAACCATACATGCCATCATATGAGCGAAAAGATAAGGATTAAAGACATAGCCCTCAGAGCAGGTGTCTCAGTAGGTACCGTCGACCGTGTGTTACACGATCGCCCTAACGTGTCAAAGCCTGCACGAGAGAAGGTAGAGAAAGCCTTGCAAGAGATGAATTATCAACCTAACGTTTATGCCAGTGCATTGGCCTACAACAAGTCGTTCACTTTTGCGTTGCTGTTACCCAAACACGAGAGCGAGGCCTACTGGGAAGAGGTAGAGCAAGGTGTACGTAAGGCCATTGAGGCGCGCCGCGATTTTCATCTTGACGTAGAGTTTCATTTCTACAAGCGATTTGATAACCAATCATTTAAAGAAGAATACAGTCGCTGTCTTGAGTCGTGCCCTGATGGTGTTATTATTGTGCCAGCCGAACTTGAAACCACCCGCCAGTTTACTGACCAACTGCACCAACGCGCCATTCCCTTTGTCTTGCTCGACTCGTATATGCCTGACCTTAAGCCCCTTTCCTTCTTCGGTCAAGACTCGTTTTGCAGTGGCTACTTTGCCGCTCGCATGCTGATGTTATTGGCAGGAGGCGATTCTGAGGTGATGTTGATGAAGCAGATGAAAGACGGCCGTGTTACCAGTAAGCAGCAGGCCAACCGCGAGGTTGGCTTTCGCCATTATATGCATGACCACTTCCCTAGTACCACAATTGTTGAGCTACAATTACCCTTCAACGGCACTCGTAGCGAGTATGATTCCTTGTTAAAAGCCTTTTTCGCTCGCCATCCACAAATACATAATGGCATATCGCTCAACTCGCGCGCACATATCGTGGGCGACTACTTACTGCGCAACAATATGCGCGACATACAAATAATGGGATACGACATGGTTGCCAAAAATGCAGAATGCTTGCGTCAGGGTAGCATATCGTTTATCATTGCGCAGCATGGCTATCAGCAAGGTTATAGTTGTGTTGACACGCTATTTAAAGCCATCGTGTTGAAGAAGAAAGTTCAACCTGTCAACTATATGCCTATTGAGCTGCTTACCAAGGAAAATGTCGACTTTTATCGGCGTACACAGCTCTAATAAACTATCTTCTTCTATAGAAGCGCATTAGCGATATATATATATATGTAAGAGAGAATAAAAAAGAAGAAGAGCTGCGTACACTAAACCGACAAGTGACAAAAAAGAGAGGAAGGAAGAAGAAAGATGAGTAACAAAAAGGGATTGTTTGCGTTAAGCCCCCTATTGGTATTTTTGGCCATATATCTATGTAGCGCTATCCTTGCATCCGATTTTTACAAAGTGCCCATAAGCGTGGCCTTTATGCTTGCATCAATATATGCCGTAGCCACCCTTCGTGGATATAGCATGCAGCAACGCATAGCTGTGTTTAGCCAAGGTGCAGGCACCCCCAATATCATGCTTATGCTATGGGTGTTTATCTTGGCTGGCGCTTTTGCTGCCTCGGCACGTCACATTGGGTGCATTGATGCCACCGTAAATGTTATGCTAACCATTATGCCTCATAGCTTGGTGTTGCCTGGTCTTTTTCTTGCCACCTGCCTTATAAGCATGGCCATAGGCACTAGTGTAGGCTGTATTGTGGCCTTAGTGCCCATTGCCGCGGGTATGGCCGCAAGTATGCATGGCAACACAGCATTTTACACCGCCATTGTTGTCAGTGGCGCCTTCTTTGGCGACAACCTATCGTTTATTAGCGACACCACCATTGCCGCCACCACCACACAGCGTTGCAACATGGCTGACAAGTTTAAGGCTAATGCCTACATTGCCCTGCCCGCAGCCATCATTGTGTTTATAATATATGCTGTACTGGGTGCTCAGTCCCCCTTGTTGCCCCCTATTGGCCAAGTTCAATATATAAAACTGTTGCCCTATGCCGTGGTGCTGGTGGCCGCCATCATGGGGCTAAACGTGCTGGTAGTGTTGGCTCTTGGCATAGCTCTCACAGGCTTGATAGGTGTATTTACGGACAGCACCACCGTTTACGGATGGTTTACCTCAATGGGTAGCGGCATTATGGGTATGGGTGAACTCATTATTATTACCATGCTGGCTGGCGGTATGTTCGAGATAGTGAAAGAAAACCGTGGTATCGAATATGTCATACAAAAAACTACACACTGCATACAAGGCAAGCGCGGAGGCCAACTAGTGATAGGAGCGCTAGTTTCTGTGGTTGATGTTTGCACAGCAAACAACACTGTGGCCATTATTACCGTGGGAGGTATAGCCCGAAGGCTGGGCCAGCGATACGGCATAGCGCCACGTCGCGTAGCAAGCCTGCTCGACACCTTCGCGTGTTTTATGCAGGGGCTTCTGCCCTATGGTGCACAAATGCTTATGGCAGCGGGTCTGGCACACATAACGCCCGTCGACATTATGCCCCACCTTTATTATACTTATGTGTTGGGCGCTATGGCGTTGCTATCCATTGTGTTTTCTTTCCCCAACCCCCACACACGCTAACCCCTACCTCAACAACACACGCCATGCCTACACCCGATATTGTAACACGCAATTTTTTCGCCCTCATGCGTTGCGCTGTACTACACCAAGTACAGCCACTTGAACCCATGTCGCTCTTTAAATGGAAACGCCTGTTTGCCTATGCTGCAAACAAGCATGTTGAGGGCATAGTGCAAAATGCACTGTTGGCCTATCAGCGTATTTCTGATGCTGCCCTACCTCCAAAGGCTGTGCACACTTTTCAAATTATGCATGGGGCAGCCATCGTGCCTAATGTTATGCAAGTGCCCGAAACATGGCTTAGCAACTGGTTGTTAAACCGCCACCTGAAACGTATAAGACGAACCGAGCAAAGTCAATCACAGCCAGATTTGGCTACCCTGCATGCCCTTAACATTATACTGCACAGCTTTATATTGCTTCTAAACCAAGGACTGTCGTTGGGAGCCCTGTTATGCCTAGCAAAATATGTTCATACACAAGGGCCACACATTAATTATGATAAGCTAAACCAGTGGCTATCCACACTAGGTCTGAATAATTTTGCACAGTTGCTGGGTAGCATGCTGGTGCTGTTTATGGGCTTAGACAAGGCACAGTTGCCCTTCGTGAAACACATTAATCCAACGGCCTATAGCATGGTTCTTAAAACACTGAATGTACCTGATCCGCAAAACACACCACAACACATAAAGGTATGGCAGAGCCATTTAGGTATAGTGCACAATAACAGCACACTTTTAAGTCAAAGCTTTCGACACACGTTGGCCTATGCTCACCTGGCACCACTTGAGGCTGTAAGTAACTATCTGCACAACATTAAACAAAATTTGGCCAACCTTGAAGAGTGATGGCTTACTGTTTCTTGTATTCGGTGGACGTTATGTTAACCTGTTTTTTCAAAAAACATTGAAAAGTTTTCACTATTTATAAATAACCTGCCTATACATAAACTTTATACGCTAAATCGCCACACATTAAGCATTGTTATAGCCTCTCTGCAACCGTTTTGCGGTATTTAGTTTAGTATGTTACCTCATATGTCAAAATCAATGGCCTCGTAAACAGTGATAAAACTATTGATGAGTATATTTTATCTTTATAGCTTTTGGCAATTTATTAAGCATCAATAAATACGACTCGTGTATCAAGGTAGTAACAAAGGCTTCATTAAGCTGTTCATAATAGATGTCACTCCAGTGCCTTTTATTCCAATGAAAGGCGGGCACAATACAAGGATATTGCTCGCGTAAAAGGTCGTTGCGCTGGGGCGGTAGTTTGCATGCAAATCGCATACCATCGGGTTGCTGATAAGGATGAGGACTACCCAGCCATAAGCAAAGAAATATTTTTCCTTCTAAACGAAACGTAATGTTATCGGGACCAAAGGGTTGGTCTTCAGTTACGCCATATAATGACAAGGCGTAGGCTCTTACTTGCTCTATGTTCATAGTGCTATTAAATTGATGTATGTGCAAAGATAATGTTTTTTCAAGAAAAATATGTAAATCTTTTGCAGGCCCTTCGCTTTTTTGCTATCTTAGCAGAAAGAAAAACGACAAATATAAAACACATACTTATGACATTGAAAGAAGCTATTGAGCAACGGCATAGTGTGCGAAAATATATACACAAGCCGTTGACGGACGAAGTTGTTGATGCATTACAAAAAAAAATTGACGAGTGTAACGCTCAGGGTGACTTGCATATACAACTTGTTACTAATGAGAAGAAAGCTTTTACGGGCATCTTTTCATATGGCAAATTTGCAGGTGTAGAAAACTATCTAGTCATGGTAGGTAAAAAGGCCGATGATATGGATGAGCGGATAGGATATTATGGCGAACAATTAGTTCTATTGGCACAAACCCTTGGTCTAAATACATGCTGGGCTGGCTTAAGCTATCGTAAAGTGAACGGGGCATATTGTTTGGCTACTGATGAAAAACTCGTGTGCATGATAGCTTTAGGCTACGGTACAACACAAGGCGTAAAACATAAAACAAAAACAAAGGAACAGGTGAGCAATGTAGATAATGACTCGCCCCAATGGTTTCGACAAGGTGTAGAGGCGGCGTTGATGGCTCCCACTGCCATCAACCAACAGAAATTTTACTTTGAACTGCTGCCGCATGAGAATGGTGCTACCCCAAGACAAAAAGTAAGAGCTAAGCGTGGATTCTCAATGGTGGGCTACACGAAGATAGATCTTGGCATAGCTAAACTGCATTTTGAGATAGCCGCAGGAAAGGATAATTTTTGCTGGGCATAAGGGTATGGTATAAACAAAGACCTTTTTGTCCATAAGGTGTGTCCTCTGCGTAATTCACACATTGCCGCCCAATACGAGACCAAGCTCAAAGGCAATAAGCATGGCACGTGCAGAATTTGTTAAACCAATCGTGCCTTCTGTACTTTTTGGCATCAAAACTCGAAAAATGCCAAAATACAAAGAAACGAGGTAAGTCTCTGTTTATACAAGACTTACCTCGATATTATAAATTCATGCTTTTTGCAGATTATTCTTCTACAGCAGCCTGCGCCGCAGTTCGTACCCTCTTATTTTGTGGGCTTATCGGAATATTGGTAAGCCTTA